>Ga0307372_10001120_pt1 | contig 46837 bp, 44 predicted proteins | sample OX1MG_FD_202533 | JGI IMG/M metagenome (GOLD analysis project Ga0307372, IMG submission 202533) | Soil microbial communities from Risofladan, Vaasa, Finland - OX-1 | ecosystem: Environmental > Terrestrial > Soil > Coastal area > Acid sulfate soil | place: Finland: Risofladan, Vaasa | collected...
CAGCAGAAGGGCCGGTGCTCTCGCACCGGCCCTGACCTGCACTTTCTTTGGTGGCGGGGGCAGGATTTGAACCTGCGACCTTCGGGTTATGAGCCCGACGAGCTACCAGACTGCTCCACCCCGCGGCGAAGAGAGGCAGTGTACACCTGCCCCGGGGCACCCATCCACGGCAGGCGGCCCCGATCCGGGACGCCGATCCGGCGCGCCCCAGGTTCTATTCCCCTTACAGCGTCTGCGCGGTGGGGGGAGCCGGTGGTGGGGAGGCCGGGTCGGCCGCCGCAGCAGGCGGAGGTGGAGGTGAGCTGGTGGCGGCCGCCGCAGGCGGGGGAGGCGCGGCCCCGGTGGCGGCCGCGGTAGGTGCCGCAGCGGCTGACTCGGGAGCCAGGGTGATGGATCCGTGGTCGTTCTCGTGCCCCTGGAGGGCGGCCACCAGGCGCTCAATGTCGGCGTCGGTACTGGGTGTGGCCCGGCCCGTCTTCGTGGCATAGAAGGCGGCGCCCAGGTCGCGCAGCATGCCGTCGGCAGCCTTCTTGGCCTGCATGCCGTCCATCTTGGCCTGGCCCTTCTGTGCCGCATCCTTGGCCATCTCCGTCGCCGCGGTCATCTGTGCCTTGGCCTTATCGAGCAGTCCCATCGCCTTGTCCTTTCGCTGTCATTCCGCTGTCGTCGTGCCGATCGTCGTGCCGACGTCGTGCGCTGCGCATGCGACGCCCACCTTCTTACTTCCTGGCCGCCGCCGAGGCCAACGTGGTGGTGGTGGTCCCCTTGGGCCCGGTGGTGGTCGGCACCGTGGTCTTGGCCGCATTCGACTTGGCCGGGGCCGTCGAAGTGCTGGTCGAGGTGCCCGACGAGGTGGCCGGTGGATGCAGCGCCTGCTGCGCGGCGGCGATCTGCGCCTCCATGGCGTTGATGTCGCTCTGGTACGTCCCGAGGTCACCGTTCTTGAGCGCGGTGAGCGCCTGGCTGTAGAGGCTCTGCGCCTGGGCCAGGTCGCCCGCCACCGCCGCCGGCACGGTGCCGGTCACGGTGCCGCCGGTCGGGGTGCCCGACCCGCCGGCCGGTGGGGTGGTCACCGTGGTCTGGAACAGGTCGGTCATGGTCTGGGCCAGGGTCGCGTCAATCACTACCCGCTGGTCCAGCACGCCGATCACGGAGCTCAGCTGCGGCAGGGAGTTGGTGGTCGCCGCCACGTAAAGGGGCCGCAAGTAGACCATCGACTGCCCGACGGGCACCATGAGGGTGTTGCCCAGCAGGACCTGAGAGCCCTTCTGGTCCAGCAGCGAAATGTCCTTGGACACCGTGGTGTTGGCGTCGATCTCGGCATCGGCGTTCGCCGGGCCCCGCGTGCCCTGGGGGGTCTGGTAGACGTTCAGCTGGCCATAGGACCCGGGATCCGAGCCACCGACCATGAACGCCGTCAGGTTGAAGTTCTGCCCCGCGCTGGTGGAGTTCGACTGCGATGCCGGCACGAAGCCGTCGGTGATGGTGAAGGCCTGGGTGGAGAGGCCCGGAAGCGAGAAGACCTGGTAGATCGGGGCCATGCGCGCCGGATTGGTGGACACCAACTGCCCTTGCGAGTTGTACGTGTTCTCCGCCAACAGCGCCTGTGACTGCGGCCCGGCGCCGGCGGTCGGTGAAAGCTGCCAGGCGTCGCTGGCCGAGTAGAAGGCAGACGGGTTGGTCAGGTGGTAGCGGCCGTAAATGGCCGACTGAATGGAGAAGATGTCCTCGGGGTAGCGCAGGTGGGCCTGCAACCCGGGCCCCATCTTCGACAGCGGGGTGAACAGGTGGGGGAACGCGGCCTCGTAAGCCTGCAGGATTGGGTCGCCGGGGTCGGCGTCGTAGAAGGTCATCTGGCCCGAGTAGGCGTCAATGACCACCTTGACCGAGTTGCGCACGTAGTTGTAGCTCCCCGGAAGGTTGCCCCCGATCGCCACCTGCTGGGTGCTGGCGTTCTGTGCGTAGGCGTACCGGTCGCTCGTGGTGTAGCCGTCGACCACCCAGTCGATCCTCCCGTTGTCCACTACGGCGTAGGGATCGTGGTCGAAGCTGAGGAAGGGAGCTGCCTTCTGCGCCATCTGCACCGGGTCCCGTACGAACATGATCCGGGACTGGTTGGTGATCTGGTCGGAGATCAGGAGATTGAAATCGCCCAAGCGCAGGGCGAAGGCGGCCCGGTTGAGCAGGGAGGACACGCGTACCCCGCCCGGGCCGGCGTAGTGGCTCTCCACGTTGGAGTTGTCCCTGCGCTGGTAGTCCACCTCGGGCTGCTTGGTGTCGGCCACCACGTAGCCGGTGTTGCCGAGACCGAAGTACACGTTGGGCTGGGTGATCCGGGGCAGCCCCTGCGACGACGCTGGCGGCGTCCCGCTTATGCCATAGACCGGGTTGTTGGAGTCGGTCTGGTTGGCCACCGCCACCACCGCCCCGTTGCCGTGGGTGAACTGCAGGTGGGTGTTGACCCACGACGAGGAGGGGAGGTTGGAGGGGGAGATCTGGCGCACGCCGATGATGACCGGCGTCAGCTGCCCACCCACGGTGTAGCGGTCGACGCTCACCGATGGGAACATGTAGTAGGACCGGATGGCCTGCTCACGCTGGAACGTCTGCAGGGTGACGGTGGGGTCGGGATCCCACTGCCGGATGTTGGCGATGGTGCCGCCCGCCTGGCTCACGGTGGCGGCCGAGACGTTCGTGGTGGCCGCGAAGCTGCTCACCTTGACGTGGTCCAGGCCGTAGGCCGCCCGCGTGGCCACGATGTTGCGTTGGATGTAGGGAGCCTCCAGCGAGCTCTGTGCCGGCGTGACTTTCAGGGCCTGCAGCAGGGCGGGGTAGATGACCCCGACCACGAGCGCCACGAAGGCCCAGATCCCGACGGCCAGGATGGGCAGGGTCCACCCCTGGCGGCGGATGTTGAAGAGCAGGATGCCCGCCGCGAAGACCGACACGTAAATGAGCAGCGTCTGCGCCGGCAGACGGGCGTGGACGTCGGTGTAGCCGGCCCCGTTCACGTAGCCGTCCTGGGCGTTCACCAGGGACCACCGCTGGAGGACGTACCCCACGGCCTTGGTCAGCGCGATGAGTGCCAGCAGCACCGAGACGTGGGCCTTGACGGCCGGCCGCACCCGGGGGAAGCCACGCTGCGCCACGATCCCACCGTTGAGGTAGTGGAAGACGGTGGAGACGATCAGGGTCACGATCAGGATGGCCAGCGTCCAGTTCACCACGAAACCCAGGAAGGGGAGTTTGAAGATGTAGAAGCCCACGTCCTTGTGGAATTGGGGATCGGTGATCCCGAAGGTGCCGCCGTGGCGGAAGAGGATCCAGTTCTGCCACTCCCCGATGGTGCCCGACGCCGCGATGAGCGCCATGACGAAGGCCAGCGCGATGTAGACCCGCCCGGCATAGGGGCGCACGAACTGCTGGTAGCGCCGCACCAGCTCGTCCTCCTGGGCCAGGACTATGTCGTCACCGGCCAGCCGGTCGCACACCACCAGGTTGACCCAGAGCACGGCGAAGAAGATGGCGCCGAAGATGCCGAAGAGGCCGAGCTTGATCACCACCAGCGTGGAGAAGACGTTGTGGATATGCACCGAAGAGAACCAGAGGCTGTCGGTGTAGAGCCCGGCCAGGGAGCGCACCGACACCAGCAGGATGATCAGCACCACGACGATCCCGAGCAGCCACCAACGGCCCCGCGGCAGCCCGGACGAGCGCCGTTCGGTGGTCAGGTCGCGGGGGATGCGCACCCGTGGAGCCTAACGTCCGACCACCGGAGTCCCGGGGCCGGGTACCTCGGCCCTGCCGGGCCAGGAACTTCAGGTCAGCCGGGGATCGGTGCCACCAGACACCGGCAACCCGAGTGCGCCGGTGGGTACGGATGCCCAGTGGGGAACGCCTCCGACGTAGGGAGCGAGCCGGCCAGGGCGTTGTCGTCACAATCAGAGCACCCGTCCTTCGATGTGAGGACCCAGCGCACCTTCCCCTCCGGCCCGGTGGCGGCGGCCACTCCGGACGAGAACGCCTGAATGGCGAAGTCCCCCACCAGGCGCTCGATCCGCTCACCCCTCCACTCCCGGAATGCCGCCCCGACGCGGTCGGCCAGGTCCTCGGTGCCTTCCTCAATGCGGCGCCGCAGCATGGTCACCACGGTGCGGGCGAGCCCCGAGGCCGATTGGTCGACGGAGGCGCCGGCCGCGATTGTGCCGGCCTGCCCGCCACCGAACACGTTACCGGCGGAGAAGGCGTCGACCAGGTGGCTCTGCGCGACCGCGGTGAAGGTGGCCAGGTGGTCATCCTCGGAGCCGAGGAGCGCCACACCCTCGGTGGCGGGCGCGCTGCGCAGGACGTGGAGCAGGCGGTTCTGATCGTCGCCGAGCGTCCGCTTGATGTGCCGGCTCAGCCGCGCCAGGACCGGTGAGAGGAGCTCGTCACGGCGGGCCATGAGCTGGTGGTCCGGGTCGGCCGGGTCGGCCGGTTCCTCGGCGTCCGAGGTGCCCTCCACCCCGCTGGGTGCTTCGGCTTCCACAGGAGCATCGCCGGTGCCGGGTTCGTCACTGCCGGCCCGGATGCGGGCGAAGAGCTCATCGACGGAGGGGGCGATGCCGCCGTCCTCGCTTGCGGCGTCGCCGCCGGCGTCCGCTCCCGATCGGTCGCCCCCGGCATCGACCGGAGCCTCCTGGTCGTGGGGCTCCGCCTCGGTGCCGTGCAGGCGGGCCTGGTCGCCGGCGGCCAGCGCAGCGGCACGGGCCTCGTCGTCGGTCCGGGCCAGCTGTTCCAAAATGTCACTGACCTTGTCGCGCACGCCGTGCACGGAAGCGGTCATTTCGTCGCGGGCCGCCCGGAGCTGCTCTATCTGGACGGAGAGCGTGCGGCGGCGGGCGGCCAGGTCGGCCAGCACGCGCCGGCGTGCCTCCTGCACCTGCTCCAACAGCGCCCGCCCCTCGTCCTTGGCGCGGTTGATGATCTCTTCCCCGCCGGCCTCGGCGCCCGCCAGGATCCGCTCCCGCTCGGCCCGCGCCTCCTGCTCCGCGTTGGCCACCATGAGCTCCACCTCGACCACCCGCTCGGCCGACGAGGATTCGGTGCGGGCCTGGAGCTCGTCGACCTGGCTCTGGGCATCGCGGAGGAGGGCGGAGGCCCCTTCCTGGGCCTGGGCCACAATGCGGGCCGCTTCCTCGTGGGCGTGGCGCAGGATCTGCGCGCTGTGCTGCCCCAGCGATGCGGTGAGGGTCGCCTCGTCGACCACCGGGTGCGCCGCCCGCTCGTCGGCTTCCGCCATGGCGGTCCGCAGGGCCTGCTCACGCTCCTCGAACGCCTCAATGCTGCGGGCCACCGACTGCAAGTAGGCCCGCACCTCTTCCGCGTCGAAGCCCCGGCGGACGATGGCAAAGGAGTGCCGCGCGATATCACCGGTCGAGAGTCGGGACGAGGAGATGGGGGGACGGCCTTCTGGCATGGCCAGAGCCTACGGCGCCGCCTGGGCCGCAGGGTGACTTGCCGGCACCTTTCCCCCCAACTGCTGCAATATCCTCAGGGCCTGGTCGAGCGTCGACACGGCGTAGACGTGCAAGGTGGGCGTGGCCTTGGACTGCGCCGCCGAGAGCTCCACGGAGGGTACGAAGAAGACCGTGGCCCCGGCACGCTCGACGGCGACGGTCTTCTCGGCCACTCCACCGACATCGCCCACGTCTCCCTGCGGGTCGATGGTCCCGGTGGCCGCCACCACCCGGTTGCCCGTGAGGCGGCCCCCCGACAGCTTGTCGATGATCCCGAGGGCCATGGAGAGCCCGGCTGACGGACCCCCGATGTCGGTGGTGTGCACCGTCACCCTCACCGGGAAATTCCACAGGTACTGATCCTCGGGCACGATGCCCAGGTAGGCGGTGGGCGAGGTCGGGACCTCGCCGCACCCGGTGTCCTTCAGGCCGTCCGGTGGCCGGCCCAGCTTCACCGACTTCTCCACCGTCGGCCCGGGCACGAAGGCGCCCACCGAGTTGATGGACGACTGCTCGACCTCCAGGGTGGCGATGGTGTCCGGCACCAGCCCGTGCAGCGCTTTGATGAGCGCGCAGTTGGTCGGTGTGGGCGTGCCGTCGACCATGGTGATCACCTGGGCCACCCTGAGGGAACGCGCCGCCGGAGATCCCGGTGCGATGCCGTAGATCAGCGTGCCGGCGTTCTCCGGTTTGACGGTGTACCCCAAATGGGCCAGTGCCGCCGCGGTGGCGAAGGACTGCGCCCTCGACATCTCCAGGTAGCCCTGATTGATGAACTGGTCCGCCGGCGTGGAGGGGCCGAGGAGATCGGCCGAGGAGATGATCTCGCTGTCGGAGGAGAAGTAGCGGTACTGCAGGTAGGTCAGCGCGCTCAACTGCGTGACGTAGACGTCGGTCAGGAGGATCTTGCCGACCGGGAGATGGTTGTAGGACGCCGGGACCTCAATGTAGGGCGCCACCGGCGTGGCATCGCCCGGCGTGATGGCGTAATAGTTGACCGTCCAGTGCCCGAGAGCCCACCCGGTGGCGCCGAAGGCGAGCACCAGCACCACCAGCGCGGCGGGCCAGCGCCGGCGCCGGCGCATCGTCCCGCGGGGCGCGCCGAAGCCCGATGTCGGTGGGATGGCCGCAGCCTCCCCGGCCATCGCGTCAATGTCGGACATACTCACATCGGTGACCGCCGATCCTGCCACGGAACCAGGAGGCCGACGCGCCGCCCTGCGCCGGCGGCGGATGGTGGTGGCTGGTCACACCGGGGACGTGGATATGGCCCGCCATGGACTCCGTGATGCCGATCCGGCCGTGCGGGCGGCCGCGCTGGGGGCGCTGGCCCGGACCGGTGCGCTCACGGTGGCCGAGGTCACCGCCGCGCTGGTCCACCCATCGGCGGTCGTGCGGCAGCGTGCCGTCGACGCCGCACTGGCGGTGCGGGGCCCGGGCTCGCGCTCCGTGCTGTGGGTGGCCGTGGAGGGCGCGCTGGGCGACCCCGATCCACTGGTCGTGGTCGCCTCCGCCTGGTTCCTGGCCGAACGGCGGGTCACGGCGGCCGTCCCGCTGCTGGCCGACACCGCGCATGAGCACGACGACGCGCGCTGCCGCGAGGCAGCGGTGGCGGCCCTCGGCGCCATCGGTGATCCGGGCGGCCTGCCGGCCGTGCTCGCCGCCCTGAACGACAAACCCACCATCCGCCGCCGGGCCGCCGTCGCCCTGGCCGGCTTCGACGACCCCCGGGTGGAGCCGGCGCTCCACCTCGCCGCCCAGGACCGGGATTGGCAGGTCCGCCAGGCCGCCGATGAGTTGCTCGGCGACGGGACCGGCACCATCGGCGCCGGTTGAGGCCGGCGCTCAGTCGCCCTCGGTGAAGAGGCGCTTCAGCTGATCGAAGGACTCCAGGCACAGCCCGGCGCCCTGGACCACGCACTCCAGCGGGGTGTCGACCAGGTGCACGGGAACCGCGGTGGCGTCGGCCAGTCGTTGGGTCATGCCCCGGAGCAGGGCGCCGCCCCCGGTGAGATGGACGCCCTGGAACATGATGTCCTGCGCCAGCTCGGGTGGCGCGTCGCCCAGGCAGGTGGTGGCCGCGGTGATCACCGACGTCACGTTCTCCTCAAGGGCACGGCGCACCTCCTCGGGTGAGAGCACCACCGTCTTGGGCCGGCCCGTCGCCACCTCGCGTCCCCTGATTTCGGCCTGCTGCTCGCCCGGGTAGGTGAAGGCGGAGCCGATGGCCAGCTTGACCGCCTCGGCCGTGCGCTCCCCGATGGCCACACCGTGCTCGTGCCGCACGAAGGTCTGGATGGAGGCATCGAAGTCGAATCCCCCGCAGCGCAGTGCCCGCACCGCCACGACGCCGCCGAGCGATATCACCGCCATCTCCGAGGTGCCCCCGCCGATGTCGACCACCATGTTGCCCACCGGTTCGTGGATGGCCAGTCCGGCGCCGATGGCCGCAGCCATCGGCTGCTCAATCAGGAAGCTGGCCGAGGCGCCGGCCCGGCGGGCCGCCTCCTTGACGGCGCGCCGCTCGACCGCGGTGATGGCCGAGGGGACACAGATCAGCACCTTGGGCCGATTGAGGCGACTCACCCCCACCCGGTGCAGCAGCACGCTGAGCATGCGCTCGGTCACCTCAAAGTCGGTGATGGCACCACCGCGGAGTGGGCGCTCCGCCACGATGTACCCCGGGGTGCGCCCGATCATCTGCCAGGCGTCCATCCCGATGGCCAGCACTTCGCGCGTGCGTGAATCCAGTGCCACCACGGTGGGTTCGTTGAGCACCAGTCCCTTGCCCCTGGCGTAGACCAGCGTGTTCGCCGTCCCCAGATCGATGGCCAGGTCGCGCGACATGAGGCCTCATGGTACGGCCGGATGCCGCCGCGACCGCATTTCGCTGCCTGCCCTCGGTAGCCTCCCCTGGGTGAGTCCCACCGCCGGAGAGCCTCCGGCCCGTGATCCGGGGGAGGGAGGGGCGGGCGGTCAGCCCGACGATGCCGAGGTGCCCCTGCGCGGCTGGATCGATCCCGACGACCGCCTGTGGCGCCATCCGAGCGAGGTTGCCGGTGCCCGAACCGGTACCGGTCCCGGCCTGCCGGCTGCACCGCGCCCAACCCCACGCCTCATGATCCTGATCAGCGCCGTGGCCGTCCTGGCGGCCGGAGCGGGGGCCACCGTCCTCCTCTCCCCCGGCGCCAGCCACCTGGCCACCGACGCGGGCGTCGGCGGGGTTGCCGCGCCCTTGACCACGGTGGCCGCCTACGCCAGTGCCATCCCCACCGTCGCCGCCGCGGCTGGGCGCTCCATGGTGGAGCTCCGCGTCTCCACCCCCACGGGGTCGTTCTTCCTCACCGGGGTGGCCGTGGCCGAGGGCGGCCTGGTGGCCACCCCGGCCGATACGCTCACCGGCCCGCACACCATCTCCATGGTCGGCCCCGGTGGGCAGCTGCAGCCTGCTTCCATTGTGGCCGTCGACCGCGCCTCCGATCTGGCTCTGGTCACCGTGCCCGACGACCTTCCCGTGGCCCCCTTCGCCGACGACGCCGCGCTGGTGCCCGGCTCGGCCGATATGACGCTGAGCCTGTCCCCGCCCCTGACCCCTTCCACGGCGGCGCCCGCGCTGCACTGCACGCCGGGTTCGGTCAGCGCGGTGGCCACCCCCATCGGGGCCGGTCCGGCCGATGGCATGGCGGGAATTGAGTCCAGCGCCACGGGGGTGACCGGGGAGCCCGGGGACCCCTTGTTGAATGCCGGCGGTGCCGTCGTCGGCCTGCGCGACGGCGACGGCCCGAGGGCGGGGCACGGCCCCACCTTCCTGCCGACCCAACTGGTGCTCGGCGTCATGGACGACCTGCGCTCCACCAATCGGGTGGAGCACGGCTGGCTGGGTCTGGCCGGATCCGACACCGGGGCACCGGCTGCACCGAGCGGCGCCGTGGTGGCGTCGGTGGCACCCAGCGGACCGGCGGCCGGCCATCTGCACGCGGGCGAGGTGGTCACGGGGGTGAACGGGGCTCCGGTCCGCACCATGGCTGAGTTGCGGGCTCGCCTCTACGTGCTGGCACCCGGCACCACGGTCGCGCTCTCGGTCCTTGACGGCACCATGACCCGTGTCGTCGACGTGACCTTGAGCGCCTCCCCGTAGCATGCAGGCGTGAGCATGTTCGGTTCCCACGACCCCGACAACCCGATGGGAGGCCTCCTCGGGGACCTGCTCAAGGTCATCGGCTCGGCGCCCGGTGGTGTGGACAGCTGGTTCGATGCCGCCCGCACACTGGCCTTCGGGGTGGCCACCGACGATGGCGAGGACGACAACGCCGATCCGCTGGTCCGCATCGCCTTCGAGGAGCTGGCCCGGGTGGCCGAGCTCCATGTGGCCGACGCCACCGGAATCCCTCTGACCACCGGAGGGTCCAGCATCTCCTTCGATGCCGTGGGGCCGGGCCAGTGGTCGTTCCGCCTGCTAAATGCCTACCGTCCCACCCTGCAGCTGATGGTCGAGGCACAGCAACAGGCGGCGGCCGCCCTGCCGCCGCCGGGCGAGTCCGATCCGCTCGGGGCCGACGCTCCCGGTGGTCTGGCCGGTCTGTTGAGTCAGTTCGCGGTGACCATCGGCCCCGTGTTCCTCGGCATGCAGTTCGGCTCGGCCGCCGGCCACCTGGCCCGGAGGGCCTTCGGGCAGTACGCCCTCCCGCTGCCCTGGCCCGAGTCGCACACCCTTCTGCTGGTCCCGGGCAACGTGGCCCAGTTCGCCGAGGACTGGAGCCTGCCGCTGCAGGAGGTCCAGCTCTGGGCCTGCCTGCGCGAGCTGACCATGCACGCAGTGCTGACCCGTCCCGGCGTGCGCGCCTCCCTCACCACCCTGCTGGCCGACGCGTCGGCCCATGCCGCGGCGGCGCAGCGCTCCATTGTGGAGCGCCTGAGCGACGGGCTGGGGGAACCGGACGATCTGGAGGACGCCCTGAGTGATCCCGAGGCGCTCCTGGCCGACCTCATCAGTCCCGAGCAGCGCAACATCTCGGGTGCCCTCACCGCCCTCACGACGGCCATCGGCGCCTACGTCGACCACATCACCACGGGCATCGCGGCCACCTTGACGTCGTCACCGGCCGCCCTGCGTGAGGCCTGGTACCGCTACCGGGTGGAAGACGGGAAAGGCGAACAGGCCTTCGCCGGGCTCTTCGGGCTCAACATGGGCCAAATTGAGGTGGACCGGGGGGCCGCCTTCATCGACGGCGTGGTCGAACGGGCCGGCGAGGACGCCCTGGCGCGCCTGTGGTCCGACGAGGCGGACCTGCCCACACCGGCCGACGTGGACGCCCCCGGCCTGTGGCTGGCTCGCATTGGCCTGATGGACTAGGCCTCCGCCCCCTCTTCCAGGAAGCCCAGGTCCCACTCCAGGGCCAGATTCTCCCGCTCGGCGTCGCGCACCACGCGCTCGCGGTTGCGGCGGAACTGGGGGTCGTGGGGCGGCAGCAGCACCAGCCGGGCCTGTACCCGATCGCGGAACTGGTCGACCACCTCGGCGGGGCCGAAATCCGACTGCACGGCCCAGTGGGGCGCCACCGGACCCAGATAGACCACGCGGACATGGCCGATCGGCTCAATCGGTTCGGTGATCTCTCCTGTGTCGTCCTCGACATCCGGGGACATGGCACCTCCTGGCAATGGGCGAACGGCCGTCAGCGTACCGGACCCCACTCCGGGCAGTTCCCCCGCCCCTTCGTGCGCCCCTTGTGCCTGGGTGGCCAGATTCTTACGAACTTCCTATGGGCTGGATATTCACGCTGACCAAGACTTTCGGTAGAATGGTGCGTGAAAAGGGAGTCGAACAATGAATACCGATTGGATGGCCCGGGGGAAGTGCAAGGAAGTTGCACCGGACATCTTCTTTCCCAATGACGGCATGGGCGTGCTGTTGGCCCAGCGCATCTGCGGCGAGTGCCCGGTGGCCGAGGAGTGCCTTGAGTATGCGCTGAGCAACCACATCGACCACGGAGTGTGGGGCGGCACCTCCGAGCGCGAGCGCCGTCGCCTCCTGCGCCGGCGGCGCATGGCGCGCACCGTCTCGGTCGGCTAGCCGCCACACCCCAAGCCTCGCCTCGCCGCGGGGCACACGCGCCACGCGGCAGCCCATGTGAAGCTGGAGCTGTGCTCGTCGAATGCGTGGTCAACATCAGCGAGGGCCGGGACGAGCCCATCCTCGCCGAGCTGGCCGCCGCCGCGTCGCCCTGGTTGCTCGACCGGCACTCCGACCCCGGGCACCACCGCTCCGTCCTCACACTCGGCGGCCCCGCCGATGCGGTGGCCGAGGCGGTCAAGGCTCTGGCCACGGCCACCGTGGCCCGGCTCGACCTTGCCGCGCACATCGGGTCCCACCCGCGCCTGGGCGTGCTCGATGTGGTCCCCTTCGTCCCCTACATCCCGGGCGCGCCACCCCCCACCGGCCTGGACGCGGTGCTCCCCCTGCGGGACGCCTTCGCCCGCTGGCTAGGTGCCACCTTGGGTGTGCCGGGCTTTCTCTACGGACCTCTTCCCGGCGGCCGGACCCGGACCCTGCCCGACATTCGGCGCCACGCCTTCGGCGACCTGGCCCCCGACTTCGGCCCCGACCGGGCCCACCCGACGGCCGGGGCCACGGCCATCGGGGCCCGGGGCGCACTGGTGGCCTACAACGTGTGGGTCTCGACGCCGCTCGTGGCCCGCCGGGTGGCGCCTCTGGTCCGCAGCCCGTTGGTGCGGGCCCTCGGCCTGGAAGTGGGCACCCGGGCCCAGGTCTCCTGCAACCTGATCGATCCGGTGCACTTCGGCCCGGCCCAGCTCTACGATGCCGTGGCCACGCAGGTCGCTTCCGTTGGCGGCGCCGTGGAGGGTGCCGAGTTGGTCGGCCTCATCCCCGAGAACGTCCTGCAGGCGGTCCCGCCGGCTCGTTGGGCCGAGCTCGGCCTGGCGGCCGGCGCAACCGTCGAAGCTCGCTTGACCCCTTAGGCGAGACCGATGCAGGCGGCCTCTGCCAGCCTCAAGAGGCGTGGACGACGTCCCGTCGCGACAGCGCACGGGCCCGGCGCAGGCGCCGGCGCTCCCGCTCGCTCATGCCGCCCCAGATGCCGAACTTCTCCCCGTTGGCCAGGGCGTACTCAAGGCAGTCCTCGCGCACAACGCAGCCGCGGCACACTTCCTTCGCCTCGCGGGTCGATGCCCCCCTTTCGGGGAAGAACAGGTCTGGATCGACTCCCATGCAGTTGGCCTGAATCTGCCAGCTGCGTTCCTGGCGACCGTAGAGAGTGGTGACAACGTCCACTGGTGCGCCCCCCTTCGCCACTTAGGTGGCATCCGTGTAGTTACAACGGTGTCATCTTTCACCAAACCGTCACGGAACGCAAGGGGGAGATTTGGAAACTCGTGCCTGGGCCTTGTCCAGGCCGTGCCTCAGGGCGCCTCAGCCGGCCGGGCGCAGGATCCGGCGGTGCTGCAGGAAGTCCACCAGGACGTAGCCACCCAGGGCATCGGGGGTGGTGTAGAAGGTCCGCCCCCCGTTGACCCGGGCGATCTGCTCCACGAAGGGGTAGTGCGTGCGCTGCAGGTCCAGGGCGAAGGTGTTGATCACAATGCCGGCCCGGGTGCAGCGGATGACCTCGGCCATGGTGCGGCGCAGGGTCTCGGCCACCGGGGGGTAGTTGAAGAAGACCTCGCCGTAGTCGTCGATGTGGGCCGTGGGTTCACCGTCGGTCACCACAATGACCTGCTTGGTGCCGTGCTGGTGGGCCAGCATGCGCCGGGCCAGAGCCAGGGCGTGCTGCAGGTTGGTGCCGTAGACGTAGTCCCACATGGCGGTCGGCACCTCGTCGGGCCGGATTTCGCGCGCCACCTCGGAGAAGCCCACGATGCCGAGATAGTCCCTCGGGAAGCGGCTGGAAATGAGTGTCTGCAACGCCATGGCCATGCGCTTGGCCGGCACGAAGTTGTCCCGCATGGGCATGGACATGGAGAGGTCGAGCAGCAACACGGTGGCCGAGCGGGTGAGGGCCTCCACCTCCACCACTTCGAAGTCCTCGGGCGCCAGCCGCACCGGTATCCCCGACCCGCCCCGGCGCACGGCGTTGTGCACCGTGGTGGAGAGGTGGAGGTTGAGCGGGTCGCCGAACTCGTAGGCCTTGGTGGTCTCCTCGCGGTCATGCCCGGTGCCGGCCCACACCGCGCTGTGATCGCCGATGCGGTCCTTGTTGAGTTGCCCGAAGAGGTCGTTCAGCGCTTTCTGTCCCAGGCGCCGCACTCCGCGTGGGGTGAGCTCGGTCCGCCCGCCCTGCTGCTCAATGAGACCGGCGTCGGCCAGCGACTTAGTGAGCTTGGCCAGCCGGTCCAGCGCCCGCGCCGCATCCTCGCCCATGTGGGCCCGTACCTGGTCCAGATCGATCTCACTCAGGGCCGCCGGCGTCGAGGCCGACTGCAGCAGGTCCTCCATACGCTCGAGCTGACCGAGTTGGGTGGCCAGGTCGGTGGCCCGCGACAGGCTCATGGGGCCCTCGCCCTCGAAGTCGTACGAGCGCTGCCACCCGGCGTCGGGCACGGCGCGCTGCAGGTTCTGGGCCAGGCGCTCTACCTGCCAGCGCAGGTCCATGTCTTCGAGCACCGCGTCGGCGAGGCTCCGTAACTGGGCCTGCTGCTCGGACGAGAGCGAGTTCCACACCGCCTGGGCGGCAGCCATGCGCTCGGCCAGCTGCTGCAGCAACTCGTCGAGGTTCTGCGGGTTGCCCGGGAACATGTCGCCGAACTGCGCCATGAACTCCTCAAAGGTCGGGTCGAGCTCCTCGCCCCGCTCGCGCTGCTCCAGCATTTGGTTGAGGGCGTCGTAGGCGTCCCGCATGCGGGCCATCTGCTCGGGGCTCATGGAGGACAGCGCGTCGGAAGCCCCCTCAAAGAAGGTGTCGGCCATCTCGCGCCGAAGCTCGTCGAGCAGCTCCTCGAAGCGCTCCCTCGCCTCGGTCGACACGAAGTCGTAGTGCTGCAGCGCGGAAATCCGGCCGGGCGCGTCGTCGGGTTGGAGGTCGAGTGCCATGCGCCGCTCGGTGGCCACGTCACCGGTCACCGCGGCGCGGCGTTCGTCCCCCGAGCCGGCGGCTTCCTCCACCATGTCGTCAATGGCTGCCCGCTCGTCGGACTCAATGTCGTCGAGTTGCGCCGTCAACTCGGCCATGCGCCCGTCGGGGTCGCCCTCGGCCAGCATTTCGGCCCGGCGCCGGCGGAGCTGCTCCAGCAGGTCGCGCAGGCCGGGGATCTGCTCGCCGTCGGCGGTGCGCAGCCCCGAGCGGAGCAAGCGGCGCAGCGCGTCGTCCAGGTCGCCCCCGGCCAGCAGGTCGTCGGTCAGCCCGGCCAGCAGGTCGTCGGGGTCGAGGTCGCTGAACTCCTGGGTGCCGTCCCACTCCGAGTAGTCGTAACGGGCGCTCATGGCGGCCTACTTGCGCCCCCGGTACAGCGCGCGGGCGCCCGAGGCGTCCTTGTTCAATCGCTTGGTCAGGTGCAGACCCTCCAACAGGAACTCGAGCGCGCTGGCCATCAGGGCCGGTGACTCGGCTCCCTCGGGTCCGGCCAGCGCCCTGGTGGGGGGCTCGAGCTCGGGGATGTCGGCCAGCACGGCCAGGTAGGCGTCGGAGGGCAGGTCGTCGCCGGCGTGCACCACGACGTGCTCAGCGAAGGCGGCCACAATGGCTCCGGGGTCCTCAAGGGTGACCCGTCGTCGGAAGACGGCCAGCGTGGCCGCGGCCACCAGGTGGGCCACCACGTCGCTCTCGTGGCCCTCCTCCATGGCCTCGACCTCAATCTTGCCCTGGGTGGAAGGCACGAGGGCCGCCAGGTCGCTGACCCGGGGAACGGCCAGGGTCTCACCGGTGCGCAGGGCGCGGCGCACCGCGTTGGCCACGAGAGTCTCGTAATTGGCGATGGAGAGCCGCACCGACACACCGCTGCGCTGGTTGAGGTGCGTGCTCCGCCGGGCCAGCTGGCTGACCTCGGCCACCACCTCCTTCAAGAAGGACGGGACGACCACCGGCATGCCGGCGGTGGGCAGTTCGGCCTCGGACTCCATGATCGCGACCTCGGTCATGGTCTCGTAGGGGTAGTGGGTCCGGATCTGCGCCCCGAACCGGTCCTTCAGCGGCGTGATGATCCGGCCCCGGTTCGTGTAGTCCTCCGGGTTGGCCGTGGCCACCAGCGTGATGTCGAGCGGCAGCCGGATGCGGTGCCCGCGGATCTGCACGTCGCGCTCCTCCAGCACGTTGAGAAGCCCCACCTGGATCCGCTCCGACAGGTCGGGAAGCTCGTTGATGGCGAAGATGCCCCGGTTGACCCGCGGGATCAGGCCGTAGTGCAGGGCCAGCTCGTCGCTCAGGTAGCGGCCCTCGGCGATCTTGATGGGATCGACCTCTCCGATCAGGTCGGCGATGGAGGTGTCGGGCGTGGCCAGCTTCTCGCCGTAGCGCTGGGAGCGGTGCACCCAGTCGACCGGGGTGGCGTCGCCCATCTCCTCCACCAGGTTGATGCAGGCCCGGGAGATCGGGCTGTAGGGATCGTCGTTGATTTCCGAGCCCGCCACCACGGGGAGCCACTCGTCGAGCAGGCCCACAAGGGAGCGGACGACCCGCGTCTTGGCCTGGCCGCGCTCGCCCAGCAGGATGATGTCGTGCCCGGCCAGAATGGCGTTCTCCAGCTGGGGCACCACGGAGTCCTCAAAACCGAGCACCCCGGGGGTGATCGACCCGCCCGTGGCGATCAGGGCGGCCGCGTTCCGGCGCATCTCCTCGGCCACGGGGACCGACTTCCAGCCCGAGGCCCGCAGGTCGCCGAGCGCCCTGGGCAGGTCGGGGGGCGGGCGGAGCCTCCCGGGGCCCGGTGTCGCCGAAGGGTCAGTGCGTGTGGGGCCGTCCATAAGGGAAGCCTAACGGTTCGGGCCTGTTGCCCCACGGGGCTCCCTGGTGAGCTCCGCCCGGCGCAGGGCGGCCAATTGCGACGCCAGGGCCCGGGCCGGCCGGGGGACCGGACGGTCGCCGCGGTGGGCCAGCGCGACCGTGCGGCTGAGGCCGGGGTGACCGAAGGGGATGGCGCGCAGGGGGCTCTCGGCCGGCATGGCGATGGCTGGCACGACGGCGGCGCCAAGACCGGCCGCCACGAAGGCCAGCACGCCGTCCATCTCGCCGCCCTGGCTCACCAGGCGCGGCTGCACCCCCGCATCGCGGCACGCCGCCAGGGTGACGGCGCGCAGGTCGTATCCCTCCCGGAACATGACGAGCGGAAGGCCGTCGAGGTCGGCCACCCGGACCTGCCGTCGGCGGGCCAGCGGGTGATCCGGGGCGACGGCCAGGACCAGGGGATCGTCGAAGAGCGGCGTGGTGTCGACCCCGGGGTCGGCGATGGGCAGCACGACCAGGGCCAGGTCCACCTCGCCGCTGGCCAGCTGGCGCACCAGCTGGCGCGATCCGGCCTCCACCACCAGGAGCTCTATGCCGGGATGGCTGGCGTGGAACTCCACCAGGGCCGGAGCGAGGACGCGGGTGATGAGGCTGGGTGTGGCGCCGATGGACAGCCGGCCCCGGGCCATCCCCCGCAGGGCCCGGGCCTCGGCACCGGTGGCCTCCACGTCGGCCAACACGCGGCGGATGAACGGCAGCAGGGCTTCACCGTCCGCCGTGAGCGTGACCAGACCCTGCCCGGGCCCCCGGTTGAACAGGAGCACACCCAGCTCGGACTCGAGCAGGCCGACCTGGCGGCTCAACGACGGCTGGGCCAGGTGGAGGCGGGCCGCCGCCCGGGTGAAGTGTTGTTCCTCGGCCACCGCCACCACGTAGCCCAGCTGGTGCAGCTTCACGGGTGAGGAGTCTAGGACTATTTAAGAGTATTTAGCTATGAAAACAATACGGTCTATGTCTTAGACGACATACCCCCGTTCGCTCTATGGTCAGAGCGATGGGCACCCGACCGCCTTCGCCCACCTGCACCCGGTGGTGCGGTGACGAGGTCTGGAATGATGGGCCCGCCCACAGGCCCGCGGCGGGCCGGATACGGGCCCGGCACGGGCAGGCAAGGAGGTCTGAGTGACGACGACGGTCGAAGAGGCGCCGAGGACGCCCGTTTCCCTCGGGGGCACCCGGGGCGGACCGGACAGGACCACCCTGCGCCAGGACACCTGGTGGGTCGAGCCGGTGACCACCGTCGTCATCCTGACCGCCTTCGTCGTCTACTCCACCTGGGCCGCCTTCATCAACAAGGACTACTACGCCGGGGCGGACATGCACCGGAACCTGATCTCGCCCTTCTACTCCCCCTGCCTGGCCGGAAGCTGCGTGGCCGGCTCCCACCCCTTCGGCGTGTGGTTCAAGTTCTGGCAGCTCTCCCCCGCCCTGCTGATCCTGATCTTCCCGCTCGGCTTCCGCCTCACGTGCTACTACTACCGCAAGGCCTATTACCGCTCCTTCTGGTGGTCGCCGCCGGCCTGCGCCGTGGCCGACGCCCACGGCAGCTACAGCGGGGAGACCCGGATCCCCCTGATCCTGCAGAACGTGCACCGCTACTTCTTCTGGGTCCTCCTCGCCTTCAACACCATCCTGACCATCGACGCCGTGCTGTCGTTCCAGCAGCCGGGCGGGAGCATCGGCATCAGCGTGGGCACCGTGGTGCTCTGCGCCAACGCAGCCTTCCTGTGGCTCTACAGCCTCTCCTGCCACGCCTGCCGCCACTTCTGCGGAGGGCAGGTGCGCTCCTTTGCCAAACACCCCGTCCGCCACAAGCTCTGGCAGTTGGTCACGCCGCTGAACGCGCGCCACATGCAGTTCGCCTGGATCAGCCTCTTCGGCGTGGCCCTGGCCGACCTGTACGTCCGCCTGGTGGCCAGCGGCACCATCCACGACGCCGGCTTCCACTTCTGATCCCGATCGCATGCGCAACCTAAGGAATCCTTGACCATGGCCGACTACGACACCCACGACTACGACGTCATCGTCATCGGGGCCGGAGGCGCCGGGCTGCGTGCCGCCATCGAGGCCGAGGAGCGGGGGCTGCGGACCGCACTCGTGTGCAAGTCGCTCCTGGGCAAGGCGCACACCGTCATGGCCGAGGGCGGCGTGGCGGCCGCCATGGGCAACGTCTACCCGGAGGACAACTGGGAGGTCCACTTCCGCGACACCATGCGGGGCGGCAAGATGCTGAACAACTGGCGCATGGCCCAGTTGCACGCCCAGGAGTCGCCGGACCGGGTGCGCGAGTTGGAGCGCTGGGGCGCCCTCTTCGATCGCACCGAGGACGGCCGTATCCTCCAGCGCGACTTCGGAGGCCACCGCTTCGCCCGCCTCGCCCACGTGGGCGACCGCACCGGGCTGGAGCTCATCCGCACGCTGCAGCAGAAGGCCGTCTCGCTCGGCATCGACGTCTTCATGGAGTGCAAGATCCTGCGGCTCCTGCCCGACGCCGAAGGTCGCATTTCGGGCGCCGTCGGCTACATGCGCCCCACCGGAGAGGTGGTGGCCTTCACCGCCAAGTCCTTCGTCCTGGCCACCGGCTCCATCGGCAAGTCGTGGAAGTACACGTCGAACAGCTGGGAGTCGGTGGGCGACGGCCACGCCATGGCCATCTGGGCCGGGGCCGACGTCATCGACATGGAGTGCGTGCAGTTCCATCCCACCGGGATGGTGTGGCCGCTCAGCGTGCGCGGCCTCCTGGTCACCGAAGGCGTGCGCGGCGACGGCGGCGTCCTGCGCAACTCCGAGGGCAAGCGTTTCATGTTCGACTACGTGGCCGACATGTTCCGGGCCGAGACGGCGGAGACCGAGGAGGAGGCCGACGGCTGGTACGACGACCACGCCAACAACCGGCGCACCCCCGACCTCCTGCCCCGCGACGAGGTGGCCCGGGCCATCAACTCCGAGGTCAAGGCCGGCCGCGGCAGCCCCCACGGCGGCGTCTTCCTCGACATCGCCAGCCGCCGCTCCTCTGAGTACATCCGGCGCCGCCTCCCGTCCATGTACCACCAGTTCATGGAGCTGGCCGGCGTGGACATCACCGCCGTTCCGATGGAGGTGGGACCCACCTGCCACTACATGATGGGCGGGGTGCGGGTCGACGCCGACACGGCGGCCGCCACCGTCCCCGGCCTGTTCGCCGCCGGCGAGGTGGCCGGGGGGATGCACGGCGCCAACCGACTCGGGGGCAACTCCCTCTCCGACCTCATCGTCTTCGGCCGCCGGGCCGGCATCGGTGCCGCCGACTATGCCGAGGGCCGCGCTGGCTCCCCTTCCGTCGACGCGGCGGAGATCGGTGCCGTGATCGACGAGGTGTACGCGCCCTTCGGTCGCGAGGACGGCCGCAATCCCTACGACGTCCAGCATGAATTGCAGGAGACCATGCAGGCCTTGGTCGGCATCATCCGCACCGGGTCCGAGCTCGAAGAGGCCCTGGGCAAGCTGGAGGACTTCAAGGAGCAGACTTCCAAACTCTCGGTGAAGGGCGGCCGGGTCTACAACCCGGGCTGGAACCTGGCCACCGACCTGCCCTCCATGATCACCACATCCATCGCCGTGACCCAGGGGGCGCTGCACCGCAAGGAGTCGCGCGGCGGGCACACCAGGGAGGACTTCCCGGGCCCCGACTCCGAGCTGGGCAAGGTCAACTTCGTCCAGCGCCAGACCGCGGAGCGGGGCTACCTGGCGCCCATCTCGGTGAATCCCGAACCGCTACTGGAGATGCCGCCGAAGCTGCGCGCCCTGCTTGAGGAAGGAAGCTGATGGCCGAGAACCAGAGAGCGGGCGAGGCGAATCACGCCGACGTGACCATGCGCCTGTGGCGGGGTGACCCCTCCGGAGGCGAGTTCACCGACTACGTGGTGCCGGCGGTCGAAGGCGAGGTGGTGCTCGATGTGATCCACCGCATTCAGGGAACCGTCGCGCCGGACCTGGCCTGCCGCTGGAACTGCAAGGCCGGCAAGTGCGGCTCCTGCTCGGCCGAGATCAACGGGCTGCCCCGCCTCCTGTGCATGACCCGCATGGACACGCTCCCCCCCGGCGCCCCGGTCACGGTGGCCCCCATGAAGGCCTTCCCCATCATCCGGGACCTGGTCACCGACGTGAGCTTCAACTTCGAGGTGGCCAAGACCATCCCGGCCTTCCAGCCCGGCCCCGAGCCCGAGGGGGGCTACCGGATGGCCCAGGTCGACGTGGAGCGGGGCCAGGAGTTCCGCAAGTGCATCGAGTGCTTCATGTGCCAGGACGTCTGCCACGTCATCCGCGACCATGAGGAGAACAAGCCCAAGTACGCCGGGCCCCGGTTCTTCATCCGCCTCGCCGAGCTGGAGATGCACCCGCTCGACGTCAACGACCGCCGCGAATTGGCGCGCCAGGGTGCCGGCCTGGGCATGTGCAACATCACCAAGTGCTGCACCGAGGTGTGCCCCGAGCACATCAAGATCACCGACAACGCCATCATCCCCATGAAGGAACGGGTCGTCGACGCGCACTATGACCCGGTGGCCTGGCTCGGGCGCAAGATCCTGCGCCGCACCAAGAAGACCGCCCCAGAGGCCTCCGCCGGCTGAGCCGGGGAGCCCATGGCCCGCTACCTCTCGCCCGAATGGATCGACGCGTTCGACCAGGCGCTCAGCGGCCTGGACCTCTCCGCCGCCATCGCCGGGGCCGGGACCGGCTCGCTCACCGCCGCTGACGGGGCCTTCGCCGTGGCCCAGGAAGTCGGCGACGGGCCCGAGGGTCCCGTGCGCACGGTCCTCACGGTCGCCGGGGGCCGCGTCACGCTGCAGAGCGACCCCGGGGGGAAGCTCCCCTCCAACGTGACCATCGTGGTGGACTACGCCGACGCGCGCGCCATGGCCGACGGCGAGCTGGACCCGGCTGACGCCCTGGCCACCGGACGTGTGCGCGTGCGGGGCGAGCTGGCGGTCCTGGTGGCCGGCCAAACCGTCCTGGCCGCGGCCGCCACCCAACTCGGAGGGTCACTGGCTGAGCTGACCGACTGAGCTTGACTGACTCCATGCGCCGCTCCTCGCGTCCCCCCGCCTTCGGCGGCCGTTACCAGGGCAAGGTGGCGGTGGTGACCGGCGCCTCGGCGGGACTGGGCGCCCAGCTGTGCCGTGACCTGGCCCGGGCCGGGGCCACCGTCACCGGGCTGGCCCGCCGGCCTGAACTCCTGGCTGCGCTGGCCGCCGAAATGGCGACCCACCCGGGCGGCTCGCACACCATGGCGTGCGACGTGGCCGACACCGACGCCCTGCGGGCCGCCCTCAAGCGGATCGCCTCGGCCGACGGGCCCGTTGACGTCCTGATCAACAACGCGGCCCTCGACCCGGCCGTCCGCCTGGTCGACATCAGCGAGGACGACTTCCGCCATACCTTCGACGTGAACTTCTTCGCCCCGGTGGCCGCCACCCTGGCCGTGCTCCCGGCCATGCTGGCCCGCGGGGAGGGCACCATTGTCAACGTGTCCTCGGACGGGGGTCGCCTGGCCTCTCCGGGACCCGGTGCCTACCCCTCGTCCAAGGCGGCTCTCTCCGCGTTCAGCGAGTCGACGTCGTTCCGCCTGGCGCCCAAGGGCGTCCACATGCACGTGGTGTACCCCGCTTTCATGATCACGGAGCTGGGACTGGGCGCCCTGGGGCGGGGCCTGCGCAAGCCACCCCGGATGACCACCCGCAGCGTGGAGGCGGTCTCGCAACTCATATTGAGGCAGGCCGGAGGGCCGGCCGTGGAGATCAGCGCCTCGAGGCTGATCGACGCCGCCGTGGTGTTGCGCTCGGTCATGCCCCGGACGTACCACCGCCACCGGAGCAACTGGTAGGCGGGGCGAGCAGGGGTCCGATGGCAGCGGTATCGTCTGGGTCACCGGCTCGCAGGGAGCGGGCCGCAGTAGGGAGGACGACGTGCATCAGCCGATCGACGACCACTTCCTGTCGAAGTACCGAGCCCTGCTGGACGCCGAGGACCTGGCGTTCGACGAGCTCGAGCATGCGTGCGAAGAGGGCGACCGAGCCCAATTCGACAAGGACATGGTCGACTGGCGGCACGCACTCGAGCACAAGCTCCATTTCCTGCAGAACGCGGGCATTGAGTTGAGCCTCCCCGTTCCCACCTGACGGAGGGGTGGCGGCGCCGGCGGCGGCCGCTCACAGGAGGCCGAGCGTCACCGCCATGGTGCCGATGGTCTCCTCAAAGAAGAGCTCGGGGTCGAGGACGGTATTGCGCCAGTGGCCGTACAGTTCGAGGCTGATCAGCCCGACCAGGGTGGACCAGGCCTGCAACGCCGACACGATCGTGGCGGTGGGCAGGCCGGCCAACAGCGCGTCCGCCACCGGCGCCACGGCTTGGCCTAAGGCGGCCACCTCCGGCGGGGAGTCCTCCCTGTGCGGGCGCGCCGCCGGCCTGGCGTCCATCAGTGGTCGCACCAGGGCGGCGGCCAGGCGGGCATAGGGGACGACCGTGTCCTCGGGCGCCTGGTAGCCCGGCACCGGCGTGCCGAAAATGAGGCTCCATTCGTGGGGGTGGGCCAGCGCCCAGGTCCGCATCGTCCGCGGCACCACCACCCACCGCTCGGCCCCGCTGCCCCCGGTCGCTCGGGCGGCCGCGGCGGCCCGCTCGGCCTCATCGGCCAACGACTCGTAGGCCGCCAGGATGAGCGAGCCGAGGAGGGCATCGCGGCTGGAGAAGTACCGGTACAGAGCCGAAGGCGCCATGCCCAGGTCGCGGGCGATGGAGCGCAGGGACAGGGCCGGCGCCCCGTCCCGGGCCAGGTGCCCCCGGGCCACCGTCAGGATCTCCGCGGTCACCTCCCGGTGGACCCTCTCCCGTGCGGTGCGCGGCGCGGACACCGGCCCAGTCTGGTGGTTCCCGCCTGAGAACACAAGTACTTGACAAGAACACTGTTCTGTATCAAGATCATTGTCCATGCCCACCAGCCCCACCGAGAAGACCCCGATGGCAACGCAGACGCAGGACCAGGCAATTCACTTCAGGCGACCCGGCTGGTTCACCCGTCGGGTCTTCAACCCCCTCGTCGGCCTCCTCATCCGTCTGGGCCTCAGCGTGCGGGGCTCCCGGGTGCTGGAGCACCGGGGACGCCTCTCGGGCCGCCTGCACCACACACCGGTCAACCTGCTCACGGTGGACGGGAGGCAGTACCTGGTGGCCCCCCGCGGCGAGACCGATTGGGTGCGCAATGTACGGGCCCACGGCGGGAAATTGGTGTTGATCCTTGGACGGCGTCGCCAGCTCTGCACCGCCAAGGAGTTGCCCGTCCCCGAGCGGACCGCCATCCTGCGCGCCTACCTGCGCCGTTGGAAGTTCGAGGTCGGCATGTTCTTCGACGGAGTGGGGCCAGGCTCCACCGACGACGAGTTCGCCGCCATCGCCGCCCGGCACCCGGTCTTCGTGCTCCAGTGATTTCCCGACCCTTCGGTGCCCTTTTGCGCTAGACCATTCCCCAGGGCTGAGGATCGGGGGTCCCATGTTCGACGCGGGACAGCGGAATGCCGACAGCGCCACACTGGGTCATCGCAACCTGATCGCCTACAGCCGCGCCCTCACCCGCTGGGGCAGCCGGGGCGACCTTCACGAAGCAGACGGCGTGCTGGCCTATGCCGGGGGTTCGCCGATCCCTGTCGTGGGCAATGGGGCATTCCGTGCGGCGGAGACCGTCTCTCCGGCCACCCTGATCGGCGTGGCCGACAATTTCTTCGCCCGACACCGGCGCGGCTACAGCATCAAGGTGCGCGACACGGGGCAGGACGACGACCTGCGACAGGCGTGCGAGGAGAACGGCTTCGCGACATTCGGTGAACCAGTCCCCGAAATGATCTGCGAGCACGCGCTGAAGGTTCCCCCGCTTCCCGAGGGCGTACGGATGCAGAGGGTCGGCGACGTGGCCGGCATCAGCGACTTCGCCGCCGTGAATGCGGATGCCTATTCCACCTACAGCATGCCGGCCGACGTGCTGGGTGACCTCTTCGATCAACCGGAGAACGTGCTGGCCGACCCTGACACCACCATTGTGGTCGCCTACCGCGGCACCCAGCCGCTGGCTGCGGCCCTCACCTACGTCAGCGACGGGATCGCCAGCTTGCAGTGGGTGGGCAGCATCAATGAGGCGCGCCGTCTGAATCTGGGCCGCGCCGTCACCGTGTGGGCCACCAACGTGGCCTTCGAACTGGGGGCGGCGTCCTGCACGTTGCAGGCCTCGCCCATGGGTGCACCGCTCTACACCGCGCTCGGCTATGAGACCCTCTACCGCTACCGCGACCACGTACGCTGGACCGCTCCGCGCGGATAGGACGGCTGGCAGGCCGGGGCGGATGGAGGTCGGGGTCGGCGCACGCATTGCTGATCAGGGTAGAGATCCGAAATCCGCCATGCTGGCTGAATTCGGACGAGGCGGTGGTTCCCCTCAGGCCACGCCGACGGGGACGCCCCCGCGCTTGGCCGACCGGTAGGCGGCGTCGACCAGGCGGTGAGCCACCAGCGCCTCGGTGAGGCCAGGCTCGGGTGCGGTGCCGGCGACCACCGCGTCGACGAACATCCGGTCCGCCTCGACGTAGGGGAGCACGGCGAGCCCGACCTCGTCGTCGCCCAGGCCGAGGTCGTCGATCCACCCGGGCGACGGGCAGGGCAGCACCTCGGTGCCATCGCTCGTCTGCAGGTGGAGGGGGCCCCGGAAATCGTCAGTCAACCACAGCATGCCTTCCTGGCAGAAGACCTCCATGCGCCGGGTGGAGCCTCGGCTCATGATGTCGTGCCACACGCTGGTGACGTTGGCTTCCAACCCCGTGGCGAAGGACAGGGAGACCGCGGCCAGGTCCTCAATGCCTTCGTGTCCCGCAAAGTTCGCCGTGCGGGCGGCGACCTCCCTCACCTCGCCGAAGCAGAAGCGCAGGATGTCCAGGTCGTGGATGGAGTGCTCAATGAGGCAGCCTCCTCCGGACTGGGCCACATCGGCTCGCCACTTCGACGCGTAGGTGCCCCGGATCGGGAAGTACTGGTCATCGCGCAGGAGCGCCGCCATCGGCCGCCCCAAGAGGCCGGATGCCACCTTTTCGCGCAAGGCGCGGAAGACCGGGGCGGAGCGCAGCACCAGACCGGCCTGCGACGGCACGCCGGCGCGGTCCGCGGCATCCACCAGCGCCTGGGCCCCCGCCAGGTCCCGGTCCAGCGGCTTCTCGCAAAAGACGGCCCGACCGGCCGACAGGGCCTCGTCAACTGCACCGCGGTGTCCGGATGTCGGCGTGCAGATCCACACGGCATCGCAACGCTCCATGACGGCTGCCGCGCTCTCCACGGCGGTGGCTCCGAATGCCTCCGCGAACCCCCGTGCCCGCCGATCACTGCGGTCATGGACCGCAGTGATCGAGACATCGATCAGCCCGGCGTCGATCAGAGCCCGCAAGCTCAGACCGTGTGCCCAGGCGATCAGTCCGGTCCCCACGAATCCGATCCGCACCGGGTGCGACACTAGGCGCGCCGGTCAGTGTGCGCGTTCGGGGCCACTCAACGCTTCGATGAAACGGGCGGCCACCACGACAAGCAGGGCGATCTCATGGCGCTCCCGCCGCCGGATGGCGATCGCTCTTCCACCACAGACGGTGAGCGCGGTCTCGGGCACTGGTTCGATGAAGACCCCCGACCCGGTGGTGTCGTTGGCCGGGTCGGCGCCGCTCCGAGACCCATGGGAGAAGGCCGCCACCCACTGCACCGTGGGCACGTCGCCGTGCACCTCAATGAATGCCCCCCGACCCAGATCGGCCAGGGCCAGCCAGGAGAGGTCGAAGAGGACGTTGAGCTGGCCCAACAGGGTGTTCATGGCCGCGGTCGGCGTGGCGGCCTGCAGGACGGCGGCGGCGGCTCCGAGGACCGAGTCCTCCGGGTCCTGGGCGGCAGTCAGCATTTCCCTCACCTCCTCTACCCCGGCGCCGCGGACATTGCGCACCCCCCGGCAGACGGCGTCGACGGCGCCCGGCTCGTCGGGGAGCTCGACCACCAGCTCATCGATGGCTACGCCGGCCTCCCGCTCCAGCACTTCGAGTCCGATGACGTTCCCCTGCACGGCGCCGATCTCGGCCGCCACTGCGCCGAGCACGCCGGGGTGATCCGGCAGCCAGATGCGCATGCGGGTCAGCACGGCTCAGAGCGTCCTTGTGATGCGGACGCTGACGTGCATCTCGTGCTCGGCGTTGCCGGCGTAGATCCCCTTCACCGGCGGCACATCGGAGTAGTCACGCCCCCGCCCGATGGCCACGTGGCGCTCACCGACGGGGCAGTCGTTGGTGGGGTCGTAGGCCCACCAACTCCCGGTCCACACTTCAATCCAGGCGTGGCTCTCGCCGATGATCTCCTCGCCGATGAGAGCGTCGACGTCGGGATGGAAGTAGCCCGAGACATAGCGCGACGGCAGCCCGGCCGCCTTGGTCATGGCCAGCGCCAGATGCGCGAAGTCCTGGCAGACACCGGCGCCGTCCGCGAAGGCCTCGTTGGCCGACGTGTGCACATCGGTCACCCCTCGCACATAGCGCAGGGAGTTGTGCGTGTGCTCCATGATCCGCCTGGCCGTCTCCAAGGGCCGGTCCGTGCGCAGGCCGGCCGCCAGATCCATCAGGTCGGGACCGGGATCGGTGTAGAGCTTGTGCGACAGATAGTCGGACATGGTGTGCGAGGCGTCGGCCACGTCTTCCCATGTGCAATCTTCGGGCATATCGGGTTGCTGCGTGTCGATGAGCCCGGTGCCCTTGATGGTGAGCACCTCATGGCCCCGGTCCACGTTGAAGGCAACCACCTGGGTGCCCCAATAGTCGATGTATGGATACTGGGGCGCCAACGGTGCGGTGACGATCTTGCTCTCCAGGGCGGTCTGGCGGTGCTCGGTGCGGGGCGTGAGGCGCAGCTCGTTGTACGACGCGCGCGCCGGCGCGTCATAGTCGAAGCGGGTCTCGTGAGTCACCCGCAGCCGCCAACCGTCGCCCCGGCTCACCCTCCACCGCCCCCACGGCGCCACTGCGTGGGCAAGTCTTGGGCGAAGTAGCGGCGGGTCACGGCGTCACTAACCGAAGAGATGGAGGCCTGCAGCCGTTCGAGGCGCGTCTCCAGCCCGCGGGCCAGCGTGGCCGGTGCCGAGTACTCGAGTTCGGCCCGAGCCAGCCCGACCAGCCCCCGTGCGTCCTCCCATGTCCCGTCGCGGCCGGCATTGATCTGGTCGAGGCACTCCTCGGCCAAGGTGAGCGACGCGAAGGCGGAACGAGGGAACAGCCGGTCGCGCAGGAGGAAGTTGAGGACCCGGCCCGGATCGACCACACCCTGGGACAGGCGCAGGTAGGGCTCGTAACCGCCACACGAGCGCAGCAACATGACCAGCCCGCTGTCGAACACCTCGTCGAAGGCCACGGTGGCGAGCTGTCGGGCCACCACGTCGGTCCGTTCCAGACATCGACCCAGCGTGAAGAAGAGCCATGTCTGATCACGGCTCATCATGGTGTCGGCCAGACCCATCATGCCGGCGCACCGCGTCTTGACGAAGGAGAGATAGGGCGCCGGCCCGGCTTGGTGGGTGGCTCTCCACTGGGCGGGCAATTCCGCCCAGGTGGCGTTGATGTGCTCCCAGAACTCGACCGGGACTACATGGCGCACCGCCCGCGTGTTCTCCCGGGCGGCGGCCAGCGCGCCGGCTATGGACGAGCGGCTCTCGGGATCAGTGGCCAGGAGCTCGGTGGCCTGCCACAGGGTCTCGTGACCGGTGTCGGGCAGTCCCATCACGGCCAGCAGTCGTCGTGCGGCATGCGAGCCCTCGACGTCGCTCTGCTCCAGGGCCTGGTAGACCGAAACGTCGAGGATGCGGGCGGTCCCCTCGGCTCGCTCGACATAGCGCCCGACCCAGAAGATGGATTCGGCCACCCGGCTCAACAGGGCGCGTATCACTGCTGCTGCTGTTGCTGCTGGCGGCCGTTCTCGGACTCCCCCCGCGGTCCGGCATCCATGGGCGGGCCCGCGTTCAACGGCAGGGCCTGGCGCGGCGGCAGGGCGGGCGCCGACGGCCCTCCGCCCACGACCCAGGTGTCCTTGGAGCCTCCGCCCTGGCTCGAATTGACCACCAACCCACCCTCGCTGAGGGCCACCCGGGTGAGGCCGCCGGGGAGCACCCACACGTGCTCACCGTCATTGACGGCGAAAGGTCGGAGGTCGACGTGACGGCGGACCATGGCGTGGTCGACCCAGGTGGGCGAGGTGGAGAGCGCGACGACCCGCTGGGCGATCCAGCGACGGGGGTCACTGTCCACCTGCAGCGCCAACTCATCCAACTCGGCGCCCGTGGCTGCCGGGCCGATGACCAGCCCGTTGCCTCCCGACCCGTCGACCCGCTTGAAGACCAGCTCGTCGCGCCGGCCGAGCGCTTCGGCGCGTACCTTGGCGTCCTGAAGGTGCATGGTCTCCACGTTCTGCAGTATCGGATCTTCACCCAGGTAGTAGCGGATCATGGCCGGCACGTAGGTGTACACGAGCTTGTCGTCGGCCACGCCATTGCCGACACCGTTGGCGATGGTGACCCGGCCCGCCCGGGCCGCATTGAGGATGCCGGGACATCCCACCAGTGACCCGGGGCGGAACTGGAGTGGATCGAGGTACTCGTCGTCGATGCGCCGGTAGATGACGTGGACCGGCACCTCACCCTCGGTCGTGCGCAGGTAGACGTCGGTGCCGTGGCACACCAGGTCCCGCCCCTCTACCAGGTGTACCCCCATCAGCCGGGCCAGCAGCGCGTGCTCATAGAAGGCCGAGTTGTGCACACCGGGCGTGAGGACCACCACCGTCGGGTCCGCTATGGATGCGGGCGATGAGCGGCGGAGGGCGTGGATCAGGTGGGCCGGGTAGTCCGTGACCATCTGAATGGGCTGGCCCCAGAACAGCTCAGGCAGGACCCGGGCCATGGCGGCCCGGTTAGCCAGGACGTAGCTGACCCCGGACGGGCTGCGCACATTGTCCTCCAGCACGCGGAACTCGCCGTCCTCGTCGCGGATCACGTCAATACCGGCCACGTGGATGCGCACGCCGTTGGGCGGGGCGAACCCGTAGGCCGCCCGCACGAAGCCGGGCGAGCTGGTCACCACATCATGGGGGATGAGGCCGTCGCTGACGATCCGCGCTCCGGCGTAGACGTCGGCCAGGAACATCTCGAGCGCCCGCACCCGCTGCGCCACCCCGTCGGACACTTGCGCCCATTCGGCGGCGGTGAAGATCCGGGGCACCACGTCGAGGGGAAACGGCCGCTCCTCGCCATCGAGGTCGAAGGTGACCCCCTGGTCCATGAAGGCCCGGGCCAGCCGGGTCGCGCGTGCGGAGACGACCTCGGGGCCCATCTGGGCCAGGGAGGAGGCCACCCCCGCATAGGGCGCCCGGGCCGCGCCGTCGCGACGGACCATTTCGTCGAAAGCGCCCTCGGTAAGTCCACGTGCGGCCGCGCCGTAACCGTCGAAGAGGTCACCCACGCCGTTCAGCGTGGCAGACCTGTGTTTCGCCGGGGTTTCACCGCCGCGAACGGCTCATGACGGACCACGTGGGCGCCGGGCTCCGCCAGCGCCCCACCTGCAAGGCGACCCCGGTCACGCACCCAAATGAGCGTTCGCCGCCGTCGCTCCGGATGGCTACCCGATCAGCCCGAGCTCCCGCACATCGGCGCGCTCCCCGATCAGCTCCTCGGTGGTCACCGCGATGCGCTCCTTGGCGAAAGCGTCGTGGGCAAAGCCCTTGACGACCGACCACTTGCCCGCACCGTCGGCGATGACGGGAAAGCCGAACTGCAGGCCCTCGGGCACCCCGTACTCCCCGGTGCTGGCCACGGCCACGGAGACGCAGTCGCCGGCAACTGTCGTGGTGCGCAATCCGACCACGGTGTCGATGGCGGCGGCGGCGGCGGATGCGGCCGACGACGAGCCGCGGGCGTCAATGATGGCGGCGCCGCGCTTCTGCACCGTGGTGATGAAGGCGCCCTGCAGCCATGCGTCGTCGTTGATCACCTCGGGCGCCGGCCGGCCACCGATGTGCGCGTTGGCGAAGTCCGGGAATTGGGTGGCCGAGTGGTTGCCCCAGATGGCGAGGTTGGTCACGGAACCGACCGGTGCCCCGGCCCGGTGCGCCAACTGCGCCTTGGCACGGTTCTGATCAAGGCGGGTCATGGCGAACCAGCGGTCGGCCGGCACCTCGGGGGCGTTCGAGCGGGCAATGAGGCAGTTGGTGTTGCAGGGGTTTCCCACCACCAGGACCCGGACGTCGGATGCCGCGTGGGCGGCGATGGCCTGGCCCTGGGGCTTGAAGATGCCGCCGTTGACGCTGAGCAGGTCCCCGCGTTCCATGCCGGCCTTGCGGGGAACCGAGCCCACCAGCAGGGCCCACGAGGTGCCGTCAAAGGCGGTCTTGAGGTCGGAGGTGGCCACGATGTCGGTCACCAGGGGGAAGGCACAGTCATCGATCTCCATGACGACGCCCTCCAGCACGCCCAGGGCGGGCTCAATCTCCAGCAGGCGCAGCACGATGGGCTGGTCCGGACCGAGGAGCTGGCCCGAGCCGATGCGGAAGAGGAGGGAGTAGCCGATCTGGCCGGCGGCGCCGGTCACAGTGACGTGGACGGGGTGCTTGGCTGCCATGGTGTTCCTTTCTGAGTGCGGTATCCGGTGCGGCTGGGCTGAGGTGCTCAGAGCCGGTCGACGATGGCCGAGGCGAACTCGGAGCACTTGACCTCGGTGGCGCCCTTCATCAGGCGGGCGAAGTCGTAAGTGACGATCTTGTCGGCGATGGTGGCCTCAAGGGCGCGCACGATGTCGGACGCGGCGTCGCCCCAGCCGATGTGCTCATACATGAGGACGCCGGAGAGCAGCACCGAGCCGGGGTTGACCTTGTCCTGCCCGGCGTACTTGGGTGCCGTGCCGTGGGTGGCCTCAAAGATCCCGTGGCCGCTGACGTAGTTGATGTTGGCCCCGGGGGCGATGCCGATGCCACCGACCTGGGCGGCCAGAGCGTCGGAGATGTAGTCACCGTTGAGGTTGGTGGTGGCGATGACGTCGAACTCGGCCGCCCGGGTCAGCACCTGCTGCAGGGTGATGTCGGCGATGGAGTCCTTGACCAGGAGCTTGTCGCCCGGGTCGCCCCCGCAGTCATCCCACCCGACGGCCACGTCGGCAAATTCCTCCCGGACCAGCTCATAGCCCCAGTCCAGGAAGGCACCCTCGGTGAACTTCTGGATGTTGCCTTTGTGCACCATGGTGACCGACCGGCGCCCGTGGTCCAGGGCGTAGCGGATGGCGGCCCGGACCAGGCGCTTGGAGCCCATTTCGGAGATCGGCTTGATCCCGATGCCCGACCCGTCGCGGATGGGCCAACCCATCTCCTCTCGGAGGAAGGCGATGAGCTTGAGCGCTTCGGGGGTGCCTTCCTGGACCTCGTAACCGGCGTAGACGTCCTCGGTGTTCTCCCGGAAGATGACCATGTCGACCAACTCGGGATGCAGGACCGGCGAGGGGACACCGGTGAACCAGCGCACCGGGCGCAGGCACACGTAGAGGTCGAGGAGCTGGCGCAGGGCCACGTTGAGGGAGCGGATGCCACCGCCGATGGGGGTGGTCAGCGGGCCTTTGATCCCGATCAGGTCCTCCCGGAAGGCCTCCACCGTCTGGTCGGGAAGCCAGGTCCCGGTCTCGTCGAAGGCCTTCTGGCCGGCCAGGACCTCCTTCCAGGCCACGGTACGGCCGTGCTTGGCGGCGGCCGCATCCAAGACGAGCTTGGCGGCGGGCCAGATGTCGACCCCCGTCCCGTCGCCTTCAATGAAGGGGATGATGGGCTCGTCGGGGACGACGAGCGCGCCGTCGGCGCCCATTGCGATGCGATCTGCCATAAAGGCGATGCTAGGGGGCGAGGCGGCTGCGTCCCAATTGCGATGGGGGGTTCTCGGGCGGGGCACCGGTGCCGGCTGCGAGGCCTACGGGGGCGACGGCAACAAGGCGGCCAGGCGGGCGTGGGGCTGCGCGTCCGGACCCACGATGGCGGCCACCCAGTGCAGGGCCCGCCGGCTGTCGATGGCGGTACCCCACCGGACCATCTCTTCAATGTCGAGCCAGTCCTTGGGGCGGTCGAAGACCGCCTTACACACGATCAGGTCCTCGGGAGAGAGGATCGGGATCTCCACCGGGCCGAAGCGGACGAGACGGGCGTGCTCGGCCATTTGGCGGTGGAACTCCAGGGTGGCGAAGAACACATCGAGGTAGGAGCCGCCCCAGTCCAGACGGGCCTGCCCATCGCGGGCGATGGTGGCCCGGTCGGCCAAGGTCACGGTGACGCCGAGGCTGGCGAACGCCCCCAGCACCGGATGGGCCGCCTCTGGCGGCAGGGTCACATTGACGTCAATGTCGGTGGTCGCCCGCGGGTTGCGGTACCAAGCCAGGGCAATGGCTCCGCCGAACTGGTGCGGAATGGCCATGGAGTCGAGCATCTCGTGAAGGGAGATGATCCGGGCGACCAGAGAGCCCACGTGGCCGATGGCCGTCACTGCTGTTGGTCCGACGCGGGAGAGGGGGCGGCACGGTCGGCCACCAGGCGGGCCAGCGGTGGGAATCGTAGAGGCTCACGTGCAGGCGGCCGCACGAATGCGGTGACCTCCTCTGCGAACGCGAGAAGGTCGATCAGGGCCTCTCCCGGGTCCCGACGACCGGACTCCGGACGTGAACCGAGCGAACGAGCCATGCGGCGGGAGGAGTCGACGAAATGGCGCATCTCGGGCCCGGGAGGGTCCGGGGCGGCGGCCCGGACCGCGGCGGCCCGGACCGCGGCGGCCCGGACCGCGGCGTCGTCGAAGGGCCGGGACGCCCGTCGGCGGGCCGTGGCCAGCACTTCGTCGGTGAGGGTGGCGAAGTTGGCCAGGGTTCGAGCCCGGGGACCCTTGGGGGTGTGGACCGACTCACGGATCTCGAATCGCCCCTTCGGACGGGCCACCACAAAGGCCATACCCACTATATTACCACTAGACATACCCACTAGAGCGGAGTGGGGAACGTTGGGCCCCAGGGGGAAATATCAGCCCAGGGAACAGTTCCTCGTCGCGATCCCCACCGTTTCTCTTATCACCAGGAGAGGTGGGCACCAGTAATGAGCACCGAGCGGGCACGCCGGTTCGCTTCCTGGGAGCTAAGCCTCTCTGACCCTGGGGAGCAGCCGATACACGATGAAACTCGGAACGCCGACCGCTTGCTCCAGATCATCAGGGAACCGCCTGAGGGCTTCGGGGCTTGGCTGTGGCTCAGCGATTCGATCAATGACGAAACCAGCATCTGCAAACGCGGCGGCCACGACAGAGAGGGGTCGGCTCCAAAAATGCTGGGTTGCTTCGACACTGCCCTTTTGCCAAGTGTCGGTGACCAGCTCGGTGTCAAAGTAGCCACCTTGCTGGGAGGGCAGTGGAGGAGCGAACGGGTGGTCGAGGGAGAGCACAACCCACCCTGTTGGGCGAAGGGCCCTGTGAAACGAGCGCAGAGGCGCGTCCCAAACTCTGAGGTAGTGGAGCGCCAACGAGCTGGTGATGCCGTCAAGTGTCCCGGGTTCCAAGGGCAAAGGTTCCGCGAGATCGGCCACGAAGAAGCGTCCCCTCGTGCCGCACCGTCGCCTTGTCTCTTCCACCATCGCTGGGCTGAGGTCGAACCCTATGACGTCCGCACCCTCGTCGAGCAGCCACTCGCACTGCGCCCCCGACCCACATGCTGCGTCCAGCACAACCTTCCCCGCCAGCGGTCGAGGAACCAGAGAGCGAAGGGCTGGACGCTCAAGGTGGCCGTTGAACGGTCCATCGTCGGTCGTCGAGGCCCATACCGGTGCCAGTCGGTCATACGCCTCTCTGGTCAGCCGGGTGAGTTCGGCCTGGGTAACCGGCGGCTCGGCACTCATCAGTGCTTTGTAGCAGAAGCGGCGCCGGGTGCCTGGGGGATGGAGGGGGTTTCAGTCGTAGTGACGGAGCGCTAGCCACATACTCCCCCAGGGGTGACGTGGGCCAGTGCAGACATAAATGTGTCCACCCCACTCCTGGTTGTGCAGTCCGGCCGTGTTCGAGAGTGTGACCACCACGCGAACGTGCTGAAAAAAACGGCTGAGGTACGTGCCGTAGCGAGTCACGTCGAGGGGGCCGGGCGCCACGGCCACAACCGTGGTGGAGTTGGGGTTGCCGGGCCCCCAGAACCACTCGTTGTTGTGCCCGCTCACCGCAGTCGGAAGTCCGGCGCTGCGCCCCAGTTCGTTGATGGCACCGGCCTCGCCGTAGTCACCGGTGAAGATCACCGCATGGGCGCGCTGCTCCGCCGGCAAGGAATGCCACGCGCCGGCCACGGAGTGGACCAGCTCGGGCCATCCGACGGTCTCTGCGGGCACCTGGTTCACCTGGTACGTCCAGCCGATGTCCCGCGCCGGCAGGACAGGCAGCACGAGCGGCAGGGCGACCGCGGTGCTCAGAGCCGTCCAGCCCAGGAGGCGCCCGAGACGTTGCGGGTGGGCCGCCAACCATTCTTCGACGTGCACTGCCCCAGCGGCCAAGAGGTACACGTAGGCCCCGGCCAGGTAGTAGACCTTTGCCCCGGTCGTCAGGGCGAAGAACACGAACAACAGGCCGTATGCCCAAACGAGGGCCCGCCACAGGGGCCGGCCCGATCTCCAAAGGTGCGACAGCCCCAGCACCCACACCCAGGCCAGGGCGATGCTGACCATCAGCACCTGGCCGACGACCCAGCTGACGATGTTGCCGGCCCCGCCGTTCTCCTGATTGAGGCGCGACGTCATGGCGACCGTGGGCCAGTCGTGTTGCGCCTGCCACCACACGTCGGGAACGGTGAAGCAGGCGGCGATGGCGGCGCCGGCGAGGAACCAGCGGTTGAGGACGAGACGTCGACCCCCGCTCAAGAGGGCACCGACAAAGATGGCCACGGCGAAGAAGCCCACGCTGTGCTTGTTGGCCAACCCCAGGCCGAGGACGAGGCCTCCCACCAACCACAGGCGCAGGTTGCCGGTGCGCCCGATGCGCACGACGACGAGCGCCAAAGCCGCCCAGGCCAGGATGTCGAACGCCGTCGGGCCGAGCAGGTGGCCGGCACCCAGGACGGCCGGCATGGTGGCCGTCCCGATGGCCGCAAGCAGCTGGGCTCGCCGCCCCCCTCCGAGCTCTCGGGCCAAAAGCCCTCCGATTACCACCGTGGCGGCCACGGCCAACGACGGCCACAGGCGGAGACCGGGAAGCCACACGCCGAAGAGCGACGACGACAGCCGGGCCAGCAGCGGGGTCAAGATCGGCTGGTCGACGTACCCGCCTTGCAGGTGCCGGCCCGCGTCAAGGAAGTACAGCTCGTCACGGTGGAAGCCGTAGAGACCCGAGACCGCCATCAGGGCGACGAACGACGCTCCGGCAACCGCCAGGACGCGCCGATCCACCGGTGCGAGCAGATCCGGCTCACCGCCCTTCGGGGGGATCGTCGGCGCCGTGAGCATCCCGGACATCGCATGAGAGTAACGGCGCTTGACTTCGGGATGCCCCCGTTACAGAGCGGGACTCCCTTGGCTTCCTGGTTTGTCCCCAGGGTGCCGACTGGTCACATGTGAACTCCAGCAAGCGCTCCCAGCCGTCAGGGAGCTCTCCGGGCGCTCGTTCGCAGGCACACTCAGCACAATTGGTGTCGCGCCGCTCCGGTCGAGAGCATTAGTCGCGCCTGAGCGAGATCGCCAGCTTCGGCATGAAGATGGACGCGACGTACATCGGCCAGATCCTCCGTGGCAGCAAAAGTTGACGACTTCGCCATCGACCACCTCGAAAGAGTGATTTCGGCTCGAGTACCGACCCGCTCGAATTCGCAGCGTGCGGGGTCCAGGGTCGGCCGCCACCTCGACTGTCTCGCGCCATTCGAGTGATCCGACGCTCCTGCCGTCGAGCAAGATGTCAAATGTGCCGCGTCGCAATTCCCAGCCGAAGGCTTCTCTCCTCAGTCTGAGCGTCGCTGACATCGCCCACTCCCCTTTCCATCCGCGATATCCGTTCTCGTCTTAGAGGAATCGAGCTCATGCGAGAACGTCATTTGCCCACACCCATTACGAGACGCTCCCGATCGAACATCACCGACATGATCCGCCATCCGATGCCGTCAATGAGAAGCAGTCCGGCGGCGAGTCCGAAGGCAAAGGCAAGGGTCGGCTTGATCACATTCAGCGACATGAGCGCGACCACGGCGAGGGGGGGCAGGCTCGCGAACATGCCGAGCTGCTGGGCAACCCGTACATCGCTTGAATGTGCCGAGATCGCCATGCCGACCCAAATCGACCAGCCGGCGAGCAGCGGCGTGAAGAGTAGCTGCACGAGAAGGTGCGAGCTCTCGAAGACCGCCGATGCCACCGCTGGTTTCGCGAAAAGTGCCGTGCAGCCGAGGAATATGCCGAAGATGACGTAGGCGATCCCGAGCGTCGGGATGAGCGCGGCGAGACCCTTACCCAGGAGGAACTCCTCACGCGGGATCGGCGTGACCAGGATGGGTTCGAGCGTGCCCTGTTCTCGCTCTCCCACGACTGAGTAGGCGGCGAGCGCAGAAGGCACCATCGCCGGTATGAGCATCATGTGGAGCATGGAGAGGCCGATTCGGGTGTCGAGCTTGTGGCTCGACACCACTGCGGGAATGGTGAAGATCTCGACGATCGGCAGCACGATGAAGAGCAGCGGCATGAACGACATCGTGTAGATGATGAAGCGGTTGTGGCGGTAATCCCGTAGCTCATTTTGGAAGATCGCCCGTACGCGGGTCCAGCTGAAGCTCACTTCTGACCGACCTCCACGTCCTCGTCGATCAGCTCGAGGTAGACGTCTTCGAGGGAGTGACGCGACTCGGCGATCAAGAGCACGTCCGCGCCGGCTGCGACGAGCGAGCGCGTGACCTCCGGAGTGGCGATCGAGAGATCGGAAACCGCGAGCATGTACTCGCCTTGCTCGTTGAGTTCCCAGCCCTCGACGGCTGGGAGGCCGTTGAACACGCGATCGGGCTCTTTGAGTAGCGTGCTCACTCGCACCTCGAGCGTCTTCCTGAAGAGCTTTTCGCGAAGCTCGTCGGGTCGTCCGATCAGGCGCAGCTTCGTGTTCAAAATCGCCACCCGATCACAGAGCCGCTCGGCCTCCTCAAGACGGTGCGTCGTGAGGAAGATCGTCACGCCACGACTGCGAAGCGAGTCGATCAGCTCGTGGACCTCGCGAGCGGCGACAGGGTCGAGACCCGAGGTTGGCTCGTCGAGGAACAGGACGGCCGGGTCGTTGAGCAGCGCCCGCGCCAGGCGGACCCGTTGGCGGAGGCCCTTGGAGAGGGAGCGGCAGGGATCGTTCGCGCGGTCCACGAGTTGACGGCGCGAAGGGCGTTGGTGATCCGCTCCTGCGCGTTGGGGAGCTCATAGAGGCCCGCGAAGCACTCGAGGTTCTCGGCCACCGTGAGGCGAAGATACAGGCCCGGTGACTCCGGCATGATTGAGATGCACTTGCGGATGGCCTGGCCGTTTTCCGGAGTCAGCGAAAGACCGGCGACCATTGCGGTTCCAGAGCTTGGAGCGATCAGCGTGCCAAGGGCGCGGACCGACGTCGTCTTGCCGGCGCCGTTCGGGCCGAGGAAGCCGAAGACCTCGCCATAGCCGACCTCGAAAGAGACATCCTCAAAGGCGAAGCGCTCTCCAAAGCGCTTGGACAGATGTTCAACGACAAGTGCGGGATTGCTCAGCCTGCCGTCGTGCGACGGATGACCAAGTTCGACCTCACCAGTGCTCGTCACGCGCCCTGTTCTTGTCGCGCAATGGGTCGGAGGGTGCGTCCCCGCCACCAGGGAGACCGTCAAGGAACGCTGCGGCCGTAACCCGGTGGCGCCGAATGATCCGGCAACGAACCGTTTCGGTAACCGGCTACCGCGCCGAAACTGGCGTTCTGCGATCGGATAGGTGGCCCATGACCATGCCATTGCCCGCAGAGAGTTGTCCCCTGGTGCCTGCTTGAGTCCTTAGGCGACGCCCGTCCCGAGTTCCAGCGCGGAGTAGATCTCACGGGTCGCGCTCGAGGTGTTGAAGGTGTAGAAGTGCAGTCCCGGCACGCCGATGCGGAGGAGGTCGGCACAGAGCTCGGTGGCCAGGACCACTCCCTCCTTGCGCACCGCATCGGCCCCGCCGGTCTCGTCGGCGGCCCGCAGGCGCTCCTGCATCCAGTCCGGGGCGGCGGCTCCCATGCCGCCGAGGCGCCCCATGGTGGAAAGCGAGGTCACGGGCAGGATGCCGGGCAGCACGGGGGCACGCACCTGGCGGGCACTGAGGTCGGCCAGGAGGCTCTCGTACTCGGACGCCTCGAAGAAGAACTGGGTCACGCCGAAGTCGGCCCGCTCCAACTTGGCGGCCAGGAAGTCACGGTCCCGTCCCATGTCGGTGGAGCGGGGGTGGCCGGCCGGGTGGGCCGCCACGCCGATGGAGAAGCCTCCGATGGCGCGGGCCAGCTCGACCAGCTCGGAGGCGTAGGCCAGCTCGCCCGGGCCGGCGTCGGGATCGGCCGGGGGATCACCGCCCAGGGCCATGAGGTTCTCCACGCCCGCCTTGCGCAGCGAGACCAATATGTCAGCCAGCTCCAACCGGGTGTGGGCCACGCAGATGAGGTGGGCCATCGGATTGAGCGACGTCGTGTGCAGCATGCCGCTGACCAGGTCGAAGGTGCGCTGGCGGGATTCGGCGCCGCCCCGGTAGGTCACCGAGACGAATGAGGGGTTGAGCGGCTGTAGCTCACCGATGGTGCGGGCCAGGGTCGACAGCTCGGCATCGTTCTTGGGCGGGAAGAACTCGAAGGAGTACGTCCGACCGGCCGCCAGCAGGTCGGCGATGCGGGTCACGACGACCCGGAACCGGCGCGGCCGTAGTCGTCCTCCAGGCGGACGATGTCGTCCTCGCCAAAGTACGTCCCGTGTTGCACCTCTATGAAGACGACATCGGTGTCGCCGCAATTGGCGATGCGGTGCGCGCCCTCCCGAGGGATATCCATGGCCTGTCCCGCCGTCACTTCGGTCACGGTGCCGTCCAAGGTCACCTGGGCCGTCCCTGACACAATGAACCAGTGCTCGGCCCGTTTCGAGTGGCGCTGATAACTCAGCCGCTTGCCCGGGTGCACCACGATCCGCTTGACCTTGTGGTCGGGGGCATCGTCACTCAGCACGGTGTAGTTGCCCCAGGGGCGCTCCGAGTACTCCTGCTCGCTCACCTGGCCTCCCTCCCCGGCTTGGCGTTCACCGTCGCCCCATTTCGGCGGCCCGCACGGCGTTGCGCAAGAGCATGGCACGGGTCATCGGCCCGACACCCCCCAGGCGCGGCGTGATCCACCCGGCCACCTCGGCCACGTCCTCGTGGACGTCGGAGAGAAGCTTGCGGCCCTCCCAGCTGGTCCCTGCCCCCACCACGGCCGCTCCCGGCTTCACCATGTCGGGGGTGACCAGCCCGGCCCGTCCGGCCGCCGCCACCACGATGTCGCCCGCGCGCACGAGCGACGCCAGGTCGTCGACCCCGGTGTGCACCACCGTCACGGCGGCGTTGCAGCCTGGCCGCTTGGCTGCCAGGAGCAAGGCAAGCGGACGGCCGATGGTGAGGCCGCGACCGATGATGACCACGTGGCGACCTTCGACGGGCACGTCGTAGGCGTGCAGGAGCTCCACTATGCCGGCCGGGGTGCACGGCAGTGGGCCCGGCGCGCCCATCACCAGGCGTCCGAGGTTGATCGGGTGCAGCCCGTCAACATCCTTGGCCGGGTCGACGGCCAGCAGTGCCCGCTCCTCGTGAAGGCCATCGGGCAGCGGCAGCTGCAGCAGGTAGGCGTCCACCGCCGGATCACTGTTGAAACGCCGGATCACCTCTTCGACCTCGGCCTGCGATGCCGTCGCGGGCAGGTGCTCGCCCACCGAGACCATGCCGACCTTGGCGCAGTCCTCGTGCTTCATGGCCACGTAGCGCGCACTCGGGCCGTCGTCTCCCACCAGTACCGTGCCCAGGCCCGCCGACAGTCCCTCGGCCCGCAGGCGTTCGACGCGGTCGGTCACCTCGGCCAGCACACGGGCGGCCACCGCTTCACCGTCCAGCAGGATGGCCGCCATCAGTGCCGGAAGTGCCGCTCGCCGGTGACCACCATGGCCAGGCCGGCCTCGTCGGCCGCGGCGATGACCTCGCCGTCCTTGACCGAGCCGCCCGGCTGCACCACGGCGGTGACGCCGGCCTCGGCCAGGACAATGAGGCCGTCGGGGAAGGGGAAGAAGGCGTCGCTGGCTCCTGCGCCACCCGTGGCCCGCGCCCCGGCCTTGGTCACCGCAATTTCGGCGGCCACGACCCGGGACTGCTGTCCGGCGCCGACGCCGACCGCCTGACCGCGGCGCACGATGGCGATGGCGTTGGAGGTGGTCCGCCCGCAGACTCTCCAGGCCAGCACCAGGTCACGCCACTCGTCGTCGGACGGCGGGCGGGCGGTGACGGTCCGCCACTCGGTGCGGGGCGAGACGAACTCGTCAATGTCCTGCACCAGCACGCTGGCACCCAGGCTTCGCAGTTGGCGCACGGCTCGCTCGGGGACCGGACCGGCCAGCAGGCGGGTGGCCTTGCGGCGGCTGGTCAGCTTGGCCAGGGCGGCGGGGGCATAGGAAGACGCGATGATGACATCGGCCTGCGGCCCGGCGGAGATGGCGTCGGCCACCTCGGCCGTCACGGTGCCCCCGATGGCCACCACCCCCCCGAAAGCGGACTGCACGTCGCACTCGAGGGCCCGCTGGTAGGCCGTGACCAGGTCGTCGCCCACTGCGGCCCCGCACGGGTTGGCATGCTTGATGATGGCCACCGCGGGCTGCCCGGCGTCGCCGGCCAGCTCATGCACCAGGCGCCAGGCGGCGTCGCCGTCGAACAGGTTGAGGTAGGACAGCTCCTTGCCTCCATGCTGGACCACCTCGTCCCACCAGCTGCGCGTCCCCGCCAAGCGGTAGCGCGAACCTCGCTGGTGCGGGTTCTCCCCGTAGCGCAGGACGTCGGTGCGTTCCAGGGTCAGGTGGAGGGTCCGGGGGAGGACCGTACCCAGCGCCTCCTCGTCGGCGTCGCCTCCCTGGACCGGGAACGGCCCCCCGGAATCGAGCCAGGCCACGATGGCGGCGTCGTAGGCCGCCGTGTGGGCGAAGGCGGCGCGGGCGAGACGGCGGCGGGTGGCCGCCGACAGGGAGCCCACGCGCCTGATCTCGTCCAGGACCACCGGGTAGTCGGCCGGTGACGTCACGATACCGACGTGATCATGGTTCTTGGCCGCTGCCCGCACCATGGTGGGCCCACCCACGTCGATCAGCTCGGTGGAGGGGTCAGAGGAGAACGGGTAGAGATTGGAGACCACGAGGTCGATGGCGGCGATCCCGTGGGCCTCCAAGTCTTCGAGGTGCGCCGGCTCGTCCCGGTTGGCCAGGATCCCGCCGTGGATCTTCGGGTGGAGGGTCTTGACCCGCCCGCCCAGCATTTCGGGGGAGCCGGTGACTTCCTCCACCTTGAGGTGGGTGATGCCCGCCGCGTCCAAGGCGGCTCCGGTATTGCCGCTGGCCACCAGTTCCCAACCCAGATCGGACAGGCCGCGGGCCAGCTCGACCAGGCCTTCCTTGTCATAGACCGACAGCAGCGCCCTCACGAAGTCATCTCCCCGCTCCGGGCCCGCATCCGCGATGGCGGTGCACCGATCGACCGGCCGGCCTCCAACTCGCGCAGGGCCCAGGCCACGGTCCGGGGGTACAGCGTACGTTCGGCCACCTTGATGCGCTCATGCAGCGTCTCCTCGGTGTCGCCGGCCAGCACCGGGACCACCTGCTGGGCCAGAATCGGCCCGGCGTCCATCTCCAGAGTGGCCAGGTGCACGGTGCACCCGGTCTCGGTGACCCCGGCCGCCAGGGCATCGCGCACCGGGTGCCAGCCCGGGAAGTCGGGGAGCAAGGCCGGGTGGGTGTTGAGGACCCGCCCGGGGAAGGCGTTGTGCACAGCCTGGGTCATCACCGTGCCGAATCCTGCCATGGCCACCAGGTCCACCTGGTGGGCCACCAGGGTGGCGGCCACGGTTGCCGTGAAGCCGGCCCGGTCGAACCCCGGGCCGTAACCCCCGTAGGACCGGCGGTCGATCAGTTCATCGGCGGCTCCGTGCGCACGGGCCAGGGCCAGGGCGGCGCAGGGCCGATCGGAAAGGACCGTGGTCACCGGGAGCCCGGCCTCAAACATGGCCCGGAGGATCGTCCCACTTCCCGAGACAAGGACGGCCAGTCGCACGGCGGTCAGGCTAATGGCACTTGATCAGCGCGATCAGCGGTACGACCGCCGAGCGGGCCGGCTGGAACGCTCCACCCATGGCCCTTCAGGCCGGTGAGCCGAAGAAGCTGGCGTCCCCGTAGGTGAAGATGCCGCCGTCGGAGGCCACCAGGGTGTACCCGCCCCCCGTGGTGGTGGCCGCCATGCCGACGATGGGCTTGTTGAGCACGATGGCGCCGGCCGAACCATGGAAGGCGGCGTCGCCGTAGCTGAAGATGCCGCCGTCGGAGGCCACCAGCCAGTACCCGCCCCCCGTGGTGGTCGCCGCCATGCCGACGATGGGCTTGTTGAGCGTGATGGCGCCGGCAGAGCCCCAGAAGGCGGCGTCGCCGTAGCTGAAGATGCCGCCGTCCGAGGCGACCAGCCAGTAGCCGCCCCCCGAGGTGGTGGCCGCCATGCCCACGATTGGCTTGTTCAAGTGGATGGCGCCGGCCGAGCCATGGAACGCAGCGTCGCCGTAGCTGAAGATGCCGCCGTCGGAGGCCACCAGCCAGTACCCGCCCCCGTCGCGCGTGGCGGCCATGCCGACGATGGGTTTGTTGAGCGTGATGGCGCCGGCCGAGCCCCAGAAGTTGGCGTCGCCGTAGCTGAAGATTCCGCCGTCGGAGGCGACCAGCCAGTACCCGCCGCCGCCCGGTGTGGCCGCCATGCCCACGATGGGCTTGTTGAGCGCGATGGCGCCGGCCGAACCGTGGAAGGCGGCGTCACCGAAGCTGAAGATGCCCCCGTCCTGGGCGGCGATCCAGTAGCCGCCGCTGTCCGGCGTGAGCGCCAGTCCGACGGCCGGCTTGTTGATGCCGCCGGAACCCGAGGACGCGGCACTGAGGGTCACAGGTGCAACATAGAGGTCCCGGGTACCCCCGCATGGATTCCCGGCACACCCCGTCCAGGCCGCGAAGTCAAGCCAGTACCGGCCCCCCTGGTCCTGAAACCACGATCCTCCACCCGGACCGGCGACATTGCCGTAGGACGACACGATGGGGTTGGGATCGTTCTGCGTGCATGGCCCGACCGGTGATGAGCAGACGGCGTAGCCCTCCGAGTAGGACGGCGAGGTGTAGGTACCCGCCGCGAAGAGGAGGAAGTAATAGCCGTTGACGGCCAATATGGACGGGTCCTCCACCGTGGTCTCCCAGGGGTGAGCCACGGTGTCGTTGTAGAAGAGCTGGGTCGGGCTGGATCCCGGCAGGAACGTGGTCGCATCGGCCGGATTGAGCTCCTCGGCCATGATGCGGGCCGGCGCCGACGATCCTCCGTCGTTGGACTTCCAGACCAGCCAGGGGCTGCCGGTGGCCGGATCGATGTAGGGGGCGGGATCGATGGTGCCCAGACCGTCCCCCGGGCACCAGAGCGGTCCCCCGCTGTCGGTGAAGGCGGCGCCGGTCGGCGAGATGCTCGGCGCCGTGGCCACCGCCAGGCAGTCGTAGCCGGTATCGCTGGCGTGTCCGGACTGGGCGGCGTCGTAGAACATGATCCACTGGTTGTTGAAGAAGAAGACCCCCGGGGAAGTCTGGGTGTTGGTCTGCTCCCAGGAGGCTGGGTTGGGCAGCGCGGTCGACCCGTAGTTCTGGCCGGTGTAGCTGCGCCAGCCCGCGCTCGGACTGCCCGAGGTGTCCACCAAGACCTGGATGTGATTGCCCAACGGCGTGCCGGTGGTGAAGGCGTAATACGTGCCCGCCGACTCAATGACGTCGGGGTCCCCGGCATCGTGACCGGGGAAGGCCGACGATCCCGGGAGGGAAACGGTGAAGCTGAAGGAACCGTGGGGACGTAGCGCCGCACGGGTTTCCGGAGCGGTGGCGGCGAGCGTCCCGGACGTGAGCAGGACCAGGTTCAGCGTGCCGGCCAGGGCCAGCCCCGGCCCCAGTCCCCGTCGGACGGCGCCTGACGCGCCCCGGTGTCTCAGCCGAGCCCCTTCACGATGGCCACCATCTTCTCGCCGCACTCGGTCGGGTTCTGGGCCACGGCCACCCCGGCGGCGTTCAACGCGTCCATCTTGGCCTGTGCCGTGCCCTGAGAGCCCGAGATGATGGCTCCGGCGTGCCCCATCTTGCGCCCCGGGGGAGCGGTCACCCCGGCCACGTAGGCCGCCACGGGCTTGGTCATGGAGTTGGCGATGAACTCGGCCGCGCGCTCCTCCTCGGAGCCTCCGATCTCGCCGATCATCATGACGGCCTTGGTCTCGGGGTCGGCCTCAAAGGCGGCCAGGCAGTCGATGAAGTTGGTGCCCGGGACCGGGTCGCCCCCGATGCCGACACACGTGGTCTGCCCGATGCCCTGCTGGGAGAGCTCGTGCAGCGCCTGGTAGGTCAGGGTGCCCGACCGGCTCACGATGCCCACCGGCCCACCGGCCAGGGCGATGTCGCCCGAGGTGATGCCGATGTTGCACTTGCCGGGGGAGATGATCCCCGGGCAGTTCGGCCCCAGCAACCGGGTGCCGGGAAACTCCTGGACCAGGCGGTTGTAGGCCAGCGCCTCGTCCTGGGCCGGGATGCCCTCGGTGATGCAGACGATGAAGGCGATGCCGGCCGCGGCCGCCTCCACAATGGCGTCGGCCGCGCCCCGCGGCGGCACCGAGATGAAGGACGCCGTGGCGCCCGTCTCCTTCACCGCCTCGGCCACCGAGGCGTAGACCGCGATGCCCTCGATGGTCTCGCCCCCCCGCTTGGGATTGGTCCCTCCGACCACTTTGGTGCCGTAGGCCTTGTTGCGCAGGCCGTGGAAGAGGCCCTGGCTGGTCGGGCTGATGCCCTGAATGACCACCTTGGTGGTCTCGTCGACGAAGATGCTCACGTGATGTCCTTAGTTCCCTTCCGCCCCTAGGCCTGGGCCAGGGCGACTGCGTGGCGGGCGGCGTCGAGCATGGTGGGCTCGACGATCAACCGGTCGGATAGGTGTGCGGCCAGCAGCGCCCGCCCCTCGGTGGCATTGGTGCCGTCCAGGCGCATGACGACGGGCGAGCTGAGCTTCACCCGGCCGATGGCCTCAATGATCCCCTGGGCCACCTCGTCCACCCGGGTGATGCCACCGAAGATGTTGACCAGGATGGAGCGGACGGCCGGGTCGGCGTTGATCACTTCCAGCGCGGCGGCCATCACATCGGCGTTGGCCCCGCCCCCGATGTCGAGGAAGTTGGCCGCGGCGCCGCCGGCCTGGGTCACCACATCCAACGTGCTCATGGCCAGACCGGCGCCGTTGGCGATGATGCCCACCGACCCGGCGAGCCCGATGTAATTGAGCCCCTTCTCCTTGGCCACCTTCTCCCGGGGGTCGACCTCGCCGTCGTCCGCCGCGTACTCCTCCCATTCGGGGTGGCGGTAGGTGGCGTTGTCGTCCAGGGTGACCTTGGCGTCGAGGGCGTGCACCTTGCCCTCGGGGGTCAGGATCAGCGGGTTGATCTCGGCCAGGTCGCAGTCGCCTTCGACATAGCAGTGGTAGAGGCGCACCAGCAGGGTGGCCGCCTGGGCGCGGGCCTCGGGATCTAGCGCGGCCCGGTCCACCCACTCCCGGGCCGCCTCCTCGGTGAGCCCGACCAGCGGATCGATCTGCAGCAGGGCGATGGCGTCGGGGTTGGTCACGGCGACCTCTTCTATCTCCACCCCGCCTTCGGCCGAGAGCATGCCCAGGTGCATCTTGTGGGGCCGGTCCAGGGTGAAGCTGGCGTAGTACTCCTTGGCGATGTCGGAGGCGTGCTCAATCCAGAGGCGCTTGACCACATGCCCCTTGATGTCGAGGCCGAGGATGTTTCCGGCGTGGAGGCGCACCTCGTCGGCGTCGGCGGCCAGCTTCACGCCGCCCGCCTTGCCCCGGCCGCCCACCTTCACCTGGGCCTTGACGACCACGGGGTAGCCGGCGGCATCGGCCTGGGCCAATGCCTCCTCCACGGTGTCGGCCACCCCCCCGGGGGAGATCGGGATGCCGAAACGGGCGAAGTACTGCTTGCCCTGGTATTCGTAGAGA
>Ga0307372_10001122_pt1 | contig 46778 bp, 33 predicted proteins | sample OX1MG_FD_202533 | JGI IMG/M metagenome (GOLD analysis project Ga0307372, IMG submission 202533) | Soil microbial communities from Risofladan, Vaasa, Finland - OX-1 | ecosystem: Environmental > Terrestrial > Soil > Coastal area > Acid sulfate soil | place: Finland: Risofladan, Vaasa | collected...
CCGCCGGGCAAGCGGCACGAGGCCGCCGCGGTCGCCGACATGTACGGCGCGTTGGGATTTCGCGTGTAAACGTGCAGCGGCTCGCCGTTGCGGCGCACGATCAGCTTGTTCGGCTCCTCCTGGCGCCATTCGATGGCGCCCTTCGTGCCGTCGACCTCGATGAACAGATCGTTCTCGCGGCCGTGGCTGATCTGCGACGCCGTCACCGTGCCCAAGGCGCCGTTCTCCAAACGGATCACCGCATGCCCGTAGTCGTCCAGCTTGCGGCCGGCGGCGAAAATCTTCAGGTGCGAACTGACCGTTTCGGGCAGCAAGCCGGTGATGTAGCGGGCCAGGTTGTAGGCGTGCGTGCCGATATCGCCGAAGCAGCCCGCTGCGCCGCTCTTCGAGGGATCGGTCCGCCAGGCGGCCTGCTTTTGGTCGCCGCTTTCCAGCCGCGTGCGGAGCCAGCCTTGGATATAGTTCGCGCGGAAGGCGTTGATCTCGCCCAGCTCGCCGCCCAGCACCATGTCGCGGGCCTGCCGCACCAGCGGATAGCCGGTGTAGTTGTGCGAGACGGCGAAGACCACGCCCGACTTGTCGACCGCGGCGGCCAACTGTTCGGCCTGGGCCAGGTCGAAGGTCATCGGCTTGTCGCAGATCACGTTGAAGCCGGCCTCGACTGCCGCTTTGGCGATTTCGAAGTGCGTGTGATTGGGCGTGGCGACCGAGAGGAAATCGACGCGCCGGTCGGCCGGCAGCTTCGACTCGGTTTGAATCAGTTCCTGGTACGAGCCGTAAGCCCGCTCGGGCGGAATATCGTAATCGGCGGCCGAAGCCTTGGCCTTCTCCGGATTGCTCGACAGCGCCCCGGCAACCAGGGCGGCGCGGTTATCGAGCACGGCGGCGGTGGCATGGACGCGGCCGATGAAGGCGCCTTGCCCGCCGCCGACGAGCGCCTGGCGAAGTTTGCGATTGAGGGCTCCGTTGGTGGCCATGGGCTGCTGTGCTCCTTGAACTGCGGGCGAGGGAACTGCTTGGAAACGCCTACACTTTTATCAGATGTATCTCTCGCCACAAGCCGGGCAGGCTGGGCAAAGCGGAGACCGGAAGATAGGAATTCGGCCGCCGCTAGCCGATCCCCGTTTCCGGCTCCTCTCCCTCTGGGAGAGGGAGTTTTGTACCCAATCCCCAATCCAAAATCGAAAATCCAAAATCGAAAATCGAAAATCCCCCCGTCCCCCTGCCTTCTCTGGCATCGTTTGGCCGAACCGGCTACCATGCCCCCTCTTTTTCTCTTCCGTCAAGGCAATTCCGCATCTCTCAAAGGAACCGTATAATGATGGCCGCGTTAAGGAATCGTCGTTTAGTGTGGCTGGCGATGGGGGGGCTGATTGGCGCCTTGCTCGGCGTGATGTGGCCGCAAAGGCAAATTCACGCCGTGGCGACCGATCGCCTCGACAATTTCGCCATCGCCACGGGCCACCTGGACGACGAGACGGAAGCCATTTACTTTCTGGACTTTGTCACCGGCGAACTGAGAGCCACGGCCCTCAGCCCGGTGGTGCGGAAGTTTTTCGCCGCGTTTCACGCCAACGTAATCGCCGATTTGCAGATCGACGTGGCGAGGAACCCGAAGTTCATGATGGTGACGGGCGAATCGATCTTTCGCGTGAACGGCGGCCAGATTCAGCCGGGCAATGCGGTCGTGTACGTGGCCGAAATGACCAGCGGCCGGGTGGCGGCCTACGCCGTCCCTTGGGCGCGCGCCTACGCGATTGGGAACCGCTCGATCAAGGCCCCGATGGTTTTGTTGGATACGATGTCATTTCGAGCCCCTGCGGTCGATGGTCCTTAAATGATAGAGTTCACGGTCAACGGCGAGCCGCGCCAAGCGCCCACAGGTACGACGATCGCCGCCCTGCTGGCGGAACTGGGCGTAGACCCGCGGCAAGTCGCCGTCGAGGTGAATCTCGAATTGGCGCCTCGCGGCCGGCATGCCGAACGCACGTTGGCCGCGGGCGATCGCCTGGAAGTCGTCACGCTGGTCGGAGGAGGATAAGAGCCCATGAGTACGCAAGACATCGCCCCCCCGGCGCAAGACGGCCTCAAACTCGGCAGCCACTTGCTGTCCAGCCGCCTGATCGTCGGCACGGGCAAATACGCGAACTATGCGTTGATGGCCGAATCGCTCGAGGCCTCGGGCACGGATTGCATCACGGTGGCCATCCGCCGCGAGCGGTTGATCGATTCGCAGGGCCGCAACCTGCTGGACCACGTCGACACGAGCCGCTACGTGCTGTTGCCGAACACGGCCGGTTGCTTCTCGGCCGACGACGCCGTGCGCGTGGCGCGGCTGGGGCGCGAGATTCTGCTGGGTCTGGATAATCCCGGCGCCGATTGGGTCAAGCTCGAAGTGCTCGGCGATACGAAAACGCTGCTGCCCGATCCAGTGGCCACGCTCGAAGCGACCGAAAAGCTGGTGGCCGACGGCTTCCAGGTGCTGTGCTACACGACCGACGATCCGATCACCGCCCGGCGATTGAAAGAGGCGGGCGCCACCAGCGTGATGCCGGCCGGCAGCCCGATCGGCTCGGGCCAGGGCATTTTGAATCCGAACAACATCCGGATTTGTCTTGAATACCTCAAGGACGGCGACCCCGACTACCCGGTGATCGTCGACGCGGGCGTCGGCACGGCCAGCGACGTAACGATCGCCATGGAGTTGGGCGTCGACGGCGTGCTCTTGAACACTGGCATTGCCCACGCGGCCGACCCGCTTAATATGGCCCGGGCGATGAAAGCCGCCATCGAAGCCGGCCGGCTGGCCTATCTTTCCGGCCGCATACCGAAGAAGCTCTACGCCACGGCCAGCAGCCCCGAGACCGGGCTGATCGCGCCGGCGAAGCCGCGGTAACACGGAGTTCCGAAGCTTACGCTTCAGCTTTGCGAGGCGAAGCCGAAACCAAAACCTTGTCGCCGCAAAAAGAATTGCGACGTTACGTTCGGCGCTCGAAATGCAAGCCTGCGCTTCGCCCGTCTCTTTAGCGCCTGCGAATCGCCAGGCCCAACGTCTTCAATCCGGTATGCTGCCGCGGTGCAACGCTCCGACCTTGTTCTTCCCAATGCGCCAACGGCGGAGCGTCCTGCCATCGCGGCCGCCCCAGATGCTGCTTGAGCCATACCTGGCCGGCTTTCGCCAGCACAACAATGACAGCAAGCGCGTCGCCACCGGCGGGCGGCTCCGCCGCGCGCCCGCGCCCGCCGCTTACGTCTGAATTACATCTGCTGTGGGCAGCCCGTTCCGAATTTGCCAACCCAATCCAAACAGACCTAGGAATTCAGGGTGTCCAATACGCTAAGCGCTTCCCTTGTGGCATCCAGATTCGACTGTGCGGCAGCTCCATCGAGATCCGGCGAAAGCGGCGTTGCCAGATTGATGTTCATCAATTCCAGGTCTCGCAAGGCACGTACCGCTGTTTCGCCAGCGATCACGAATTTGATGAGATGGTTCGCTAGAGATTTCGACTGTAAGTAGGCCTCAAGGTCTAAGAATTCCGGAGTCTTGATCTTCGTAAAAACGCCTTGCTGTGCCTTTTGCCGATACGCCGCGACATGCCGCTTCAAAGTCAATTCAAACTCAGGAAACCCGGGCTTAGCCAGTTCTTCGGGAACGGCAAATTCCCAAACGACAAACGGCTCATCGCTCAGATAGAGCGATTTAGACACGTATCCTTGGGTTCGTAGGTCAATGTCCTTCGAGATTGCATCGAAGACGGCAAAAAAGGCAGCCACAAATGGGCTGAGCGTCCAGTCAAGCAGCCTTGTTATGAGGCCGTGATGACGACCGAGTTCTTGCCAGTGAGGAAGCCACTTTATTTCGAGGCGGTTGCCTGGGAGCCCGGTGGCATGGTGCTCCATTTTTTCCCGCGCGCCCTCATCAAGGATCGAGAGCAGCCGGGAAACCGAATTGGGACTAAGGTCGGCGACTTCGTATTCCTGAAAGGAGCGGCGAAGCCACCGCTCCAATTTGGACTCAAGCTTCCACTCCGCTGACCTGTGGCCGCGAAAGATGCGAATGCCACTTGCGCGTGGCAAGCGGATTTCGGTTATGAAGTCGTCCCATGATTTGCAGGCCACGACCTGAATTTCATTGGGCGGCGATGTGGTCATCAGCTCACAGAGCGTAGCGTTTTGGGTGGTACTTCACCTCTCGCCGCAACTCCTTACTACCAAAGAGGCGCTGGTGGGAGTCGAACCCACGGTGGCGGATTTGCAATCCGCTGCCTTAGCCACTTGGCTACAGCGCCTTGATTCCGATCCTCTAGGGTTCCGTTGGCCACGGGGAAGCGCCGCGTTCTACGGCTGATCTCCCGTCTACGACCCCCGGCGCCCTTGGCCTCAAGGTCAATAATGCACGATCGTAACACGAAAACCAGCGCCATCAAGCCCAAGCAGCCGCACCCCGACTTCCCCCCTATTTTCGCACATCACGCGGCGTCGCGACGCCATCTTGACCGCCCGCTCGGCCGATCGCGGCAGATGTCAGCAGCCGCAAGCTCAGCCGAATAGGTCCACGTTTTGGCCGACGTCGCCGCTGGGACTGGGTCCGGGCGAAGCTCCAGCGAGATTATCGACCAAGCCCTGCAACAGATCTTGGGCCTGCTGACGAAGCTGGTCGTCGGATGCCTGGACGTTGAACAGTTGGCTGAGTTGGCTCATGGTCGAACTGCGATCCGACTCGCTCACGCCGAACTTGGCTAGCGCATCGGAGACCTTCTTTTGCAGCAGTTTGTTGATTTCGACCGGCGACTTGCCCTGAGCGAAGGCCTGGTCGACGGCTTGCTGCAATTTGAGCCGCAGTTGGGCGATCTGGTCGGGCGAGAGGGGCGATCCCGGTTGGACTTGCGAGGCATCGCTCGCAGCCGACGTCGAAGAAAACGGAGAGGTCAGCGAAGTCGAGTAACTCGCCAGGGCCGCCCCCACGCCGTTGATCGCCGACATCGATACTCCTCCAACGAGAATTCGGACGCCAGACGCAGAGCGCGACGGGCAGGTCGTCCCTTATTTATCGGCGCACCAGGCCAAAAACTCCCCTCATTCCGCCCAATCCCTACCACCCGGAACGTCGGCTACGGCGTTCGGCCCCTGTCGCCCTGGGCGAGCGGTTCCTACAATGGTCCCCCTGGCGATCGATTCCGCCGCATCGGCGCCGTAACCCGCCTTGCTGTTCAACCCCTTTTGGCTCGATGCCTCGCGTAATTCTCAAACCTCGCAAAGCCCGGCCGTTTCATGGGCGGCACCCCTGGGTGCTCGATTCGGCCATCGATCGCGTCGAGGGCGCGCCGGCCGACGGCGACGTAGTCGAGCTGATCTCGGATCGCGATCAATGGGTGGCGCGAGGCGTGATCAACGGGCAGAGCCGAATTCGCGTGCGGCTTTACACCTGGCGGGAAGCAGAGGCGCTCGACGACGCGTTTTGGCGGCGACGGTTGGAGGCGGCCCTTCGCTGGCGCGGATGGTTATTTCCCGAAGAGCAAGAAACCGCGGTGCGACTCGTCTCGAGCGAGGCCGACGGCTTGAGCGGCCTGATCGTCGATCGCTACGCAGATTACCTGGTCGTGCAGGTCACGGCGCTGGCCATTGCCAGGCGGCTCGATCGGCTGGCGCCGCTGTTAGCCGAACTGGCCCGGCCCAAAGGCATCCTGGTCCGCGGCGATCGGGAGATGTCGCGGCTCGAAAAACTTTCGCTGCCCGACGAGTTGGCCTGGGGCCAGACGCCCGAGGGACCCGTGTTCGTCAGCGAGCACGGCGTGAGGTACGGCGTTGATCTCGAAGGGGGGCAAAAGACGGGCTTTTTCATCGATCAGCGCGACAATCGCAAGGCGGCCGCGGGTTATTTCCGCGGGCGCCGCGTGCTCGATTTGTTTTGCTACACGGGCGGCTTCGCCTTGTGTGCGGCGGCGGGCGGGGCCGGCGAAACGCTGGGCATCGATTCCAGCGCCAAGGCCATCGCCTTGGCCAAGGCGAACGCGGAGCTAAACGGTCTGGCCAACGTCCGCTTCGAGGCGGCCGATTGTTTCAAATCGCTCGAAGCGCTGGCGGGCGAAGGGCGCCGCTTCGGCGGCATCGTGCTCGATCCGCCGAAATTCGCCCGCAATCGGCAAGGCGTCGAGGAAGCGATGAGGGCCTATCACCACTTGAATCGCCAGGCGGTCGAGCTGCTGGAGCCGGACGGCATATTGACGACTTGCAGTTGTTCGGGGCACGTCTCGCGAGAAGATTTCCTGCACATGCTGGCCGAAGCGGCACAGCGCAGCGGCCGCGACATTCAGGTGTTGGAACAGCGCGGCGCCGCGGCCGACCATCCGACCAGCGTAACCTGCCTGGAGAGCGAGTACCTGAAGTGCTTCGTTTGCCGGGTGCTTTGAAAATGGCCGAAGCACGATTTCCGTGGCGTGACTGGGCCTAGCTTCTCGGAGTGGGAGAAGAAAACGCAAAAGGCCCGGCCGGGAAGTTTCCCGGCCGGGCCTTGGTTTGACCCCGTTTCATTTACAGAAGACTAGTTGCGTTGCACCAGTTTGCGGCTGGCATGGACGATGCTGCGACGGCCCTGGATGGAAGCCGAAGGATCGGCGACCGGGGCGGGCGGCATCGGGGCAGCTTCGCCAGCAGCCGGGGCGGGAGCGGCTTCTTCACCGTTGGCGCCACAGCTATCGCAGCCGCCGTTGCCGCAGCAGCTATTGCAGCACGATTTGCACTTGTGGCACTTGAACAGGTTGGCCAAAAAGCCACAGCGCTTCCGCTTGCAGCAGCTATTGCAGGCCGACTCGCAGCACGAGGGTTCGCAAGCGGGCTCGCAGCAGGCCGGTTCGCAGGCTTCCTGCTCGCAGCAGGCCGGTTCGCAGGCCTCTTCGCAGCAACTCGACTTGCAGCACTTGTTGCAATCGAACAGGCCCTTCAGCCGGCCGAACAGGTGCAGCCTGGGGCGGCAGCACGAATTGCAGCACGACTGCTCGCAGCAAGCCGGTTCGCAGCAGGCGGGCTCGCAGCAGGCGGGCTCGCAGCAGGCGGGCTCGCAGCACGTGGGTTCACAGCAACTGGTTTCGCAGCACTGAGTCTGACAGCAGCCATGCCCCCGGCCCAACATGCGGCTCAGGAGGTCGAACCCGAAGCTCTGGCTACACAGACCCATGCTGACAACGACTGCTCCAACTAACATGTTCCATTTCATCGAGCAACGTCTCCTTTGCATGGGAACCGGGGCGGCGCGCACTACCAAACCCAAGGCATTGCCTTTAACGACGCGATTCGCTCAAACTTGGCGGGAGGGATCTCTCCGTCCGTGGTAGGTTCTACCGTCGTGCGGAGAACCGGCTTTCGGGGCGTCGTTTCAGCAGTCTCTCGTTTGGCATGCGTGGGTCATGGCCCACAGTTCACAAGTTATGGCGCCAGGTCCGTCGAGCCATTCCATGGCTCGATAAATCCGAGTCGGTTTCCTGGTGCTTACGCGCCGCGGTCGGCTGCGTATTCCTCGTTGAGGGACACCTACCGTATCGGCTGCCTTGTCAAGACGCCTTGAGCGTCCGGAAGTAATTTTCTGCAAATGGCTTAGGACTCCTTGTGGCTAAAGATTGACGCATCCGCAAGGTGGCCAATCTTTGCCGGCTAGGGCTGCCTTGTGCGGGGGGTGCGGAGCGCGAATTCAGGGGGCGATGCCCAAAGATCCGGGCTCTCGAAGCCGCTGCCCCGGCCCGTGGCCGGGCGCCAGGCGATCTGGTAGGGTAAAGGCAGGGCGATGGTTGCGGCTCTACTGCAGGCAGCGGGCGATAATGAGCGATTCGGCATCTGCGACGCGGCGTTATGAATTGGTCGATTTCGCCCAACTGCCGGGCGTGCCCTGTCCTTGCGGCACGGCGCGACGCGCGCTGGCCGACGTCGCTGATTTTCCCGGCACGATCCACCGCACGGAAATCGCCGCCACGGCAAAGACCCATTACCACCGGCGGCTTACCGAAACCTATTATTTCCTGGAGTGCGAACCCGGGAGCCGGATGGAATTGGACGGCGAGCTCGTCCCGGTCAAGCCCGGCATGTGCGTGATGATCCGCCCCGGCGTGCGGCATCGGGCCGTGGGGCGGATGACCGTCTTGATTGTCGTCTATCCGAAGTTCGATCCGGCCGACGAATGGTTCGACTGACAGGTCGTTCGACTGACAGGTCGTTCGACTGACAGGTCGTTCGATTGACAGGTCGTTCGATTGACAGGTAGTTCGATTGACAGGTAGTTCGATTGACAGGTAGTTCGATTGACAGGGCCTGACGGCTTGCTCCGGGAGGTTTCCTGCCGTATCCTAACACGCACAATCTGCCCGCCTATCCCGGACATCCGGACCCTCAGAGATCCTGCCATGAGATTGAATCGTGTCCTTGCGATGTTGAGTTCCCGCGGCCTGAGGTTCGTTCTGGCCGCCTTGCTGCTTTCGGGTGCATCCGCTGCGGCGCGAGCCGCCGAGGTCGATCCGCTCGACTGGCCTTCGTGGCGCGGACCGGAACAAAACGGCATCTCGCGCGAGACCGGGTTGATCGATTCCTGGAGCCCCGACGGCAAGAACGTCCTCTGGCAGAACGACCAGCTTGGCAGCCGTTCGACGCCGATCGTGCTTCGCGGCAAGATTTACACCATTTGCTCCGATCAGCCCGGCACGCCCCAAGAGCGCGAAAAGGTGGCCTGCGCCGACGCCAACACGGGTGAAATCCTCTGGGAGAACAAGTTCAACGTCTATCTTTCCGACGTGCCGAAGGAACGTCTGGGCTGGTCGTGCTGCGCCGGCGATCCGGCTACCGGCCGCATCTATGCGATGGGCGTTTGCGACAACTTCATGTGCCTCGACGGCGACACGGGCGAAACGCTCTGGTTGCACTCCTTGAATGAAGAATACGGCTTCTTGAACACCTATGGCGGCCGCACCAATACGCCGGTGATCTTCGAAGACCTGGTGATTATCAGCGCCGTCGTCATCGGCTGGGGCGAAATGGCCATGCCGGCCCATCGCTACGTGGCGTTCAATAAGGAAACGGGCGAAGCGGTGTGGTTCAACGGCACCCGGCTGCGGCCCGACGACACGACCTATAGCGTTCCCGTCACGACCGTACTGGGCGGACAGGCGGCCTTGGTGTTCGGTTCGGGCGACGGAGGCGTGTACGCTTTTCAGCCGCGCACCGGCAAGCAGATTTGGAACTTTCAGCTTTCGCAGCGCGGCATCAATATTTCGCCCGTCGTTGTCGGCGACACGGTTTACATGAGCCACAGCGAAGAGAACCCCGGCAGCACCAAGATGGGCGCGATGGTTGCGCTCAACGGCGCCCTGTCCGGCGATCTTTCGAAGAGCGGCGTCGAGTGGCTGCGCGAAGAAGTGATGGACGGCAAAAGTTCGCCGCTGGTCATCGAGGGCCGCGTTTACGCCATGGACGACGGCAACGCACTGTACGTCTTCGACGCCGCCACCGGCAAACCGATCGGCAAGAAGGCACGCCTGGTCGGCACGATCGCCCGCGCCAGCCTGCTTTACGCCGACGGCAAGATTTACGCCTGCACGACCAGCGCCTGGCACGTGCTCGAGCCCACGAAGGACGGCTTGAAAGTCGTGCATAGACTCCGCTTCGGGCAGGGCGAAGAGGTCCACGGCTCGCCGATCGTGTCGCACGGTCGCGTGTACCTGCCCACGACCGAGAAGCTTTATTGCCTGGCCGACCCCGACGGCAAAACCGGGGTCGAAAAACGGCCCGCAGCGCCGCAAGAAGACGACCTCGACGGCCTTACGAAACCGACCCAGGTGCAGGTCGTGCCGGTTGAGTCGCTCATTCGACCTGGCGACGCAGTGAATTTCAAAGTCCGCTTGTACAACGAACGCGGCCAATTTCTCAAAGAGGTCGACGACGCCGAGTTCGAAGTCTCCGCGGGCGGCGAGATCGACGGCAAAGGCGCCTTCACCGCCGCCGACAACGCCGGCCACGTCGGCGCGATCGTCACGGTCAAGGTCGGCGAGTTGACCGGCACGGCGCGCGTGCGGATCGTTCCGCCCTTGCCCTGGCAATTCAGCTTCGACGACGGCCAGATCCCCGTGACCTGGGTCGGCATGCGATACCGGCACATCGCCCTGGACGACGAATTGTATCTGGCGCTGAAGGACAAGAATCCTAGGGCCGCCGAGTTGTACATTTACCTGATGACCTCGTTCACCAATAGCCCGGCGCCCAAGGCCAGCTTCAACGATCGCACGCCGCGCCGCACTTGGACCGAGTTGCTGCGGTACTTGGGGCTGATCGAAAACGAGCGCGTCAAAACGCTCGACGGCGCCAAGGGCGAACTTGCCGAGGCCCTCGATCTACTCAAAGAAGAGCGAGTCGTCGCCGACTGGGCATTGTCGTCGAAAGGTCCGGGCGATATCGCGCTCGACGCGACGCGCGGCGATCGCAAGCTGACTGAAGGCAACCCGGTGATGGTCAAGATCAGCACCATTCCCAAGGGCACTCGCAGCCAGGGCTGGATGGGGCAGACCGGCTTCCACGATTACACGGTCCAAGCCGACGTGCGGGGCAATGTAAAAGAAGGCCAACTGCCCGATATCGGCCTGATCGCCCAGCGTTACACGATCGACATGATGGGCGGATTGCAGCAATTGCAAATCCGCTCGTGGACCTCGGAACTGGGGAGGTTCTCCAAGACCATTCCCTTCTCGTGGAAGCCCGACGTTTGGTACACGATCAAATTCCAAGCTTCGACCGAAGATGGCGCCGCCGTGCTGAAGGCCAAGGTTTGGCCGCGCGGCGAAACGGAACCGGAAGCATGGACGGTCGAGGCGGTCGACAAAGCGCCGAATTTGCAAGGCAGTCCGGGGTTGTTCGGCAACGCCAGCGACGCCGAGATCTTCTTGGATAACATCACGGTCACCGCCAACTAACCCTGCCAACGCGAACGCTCGATCTTCCGCCGGGCCTGTGGCTCGGCTGGGACGAATCGGCGCCGCTGGCGACAGGCTTGGCTTTTACGGAGAAACGAACGCATGTGGTATCAATTGCGAACTGTCTCAATGCTCGTGCTCATGCTTGTCGCCTGTGTGCTCGTCGCGGCGCCGCTGGGTTGCTCCTCGGGCGATAACGCGGCCGCGCCGCCCAAGGGCGCCCCCGAAGGCGATGTGAACGAGCCAGCCGTTGAAACGCCCGAGGCCAGTGAGGCCGAAAAGCCGAGCGAGCCCGCCGAAGAAATGCCCGCTGACGCCGAACAGGCCAACGAAAAGGAAATGCCGGCCGACGAGAACGCCGAAAAGGCGGAGGATGCCGAGAAGCCGGCGCCCGCCAAGTCGGAAACTCCGGAAGAGAAGTCAGCCGCCAAGCCTGAAAAAGAGCCCGCCGAGGCAGCCGCCGAGAAGAAGAGCGGCGACTGGAACCAGTGGGCCGGCTCGTCCATTCGCAATAACACGCCCGAAGGGCACGGCATCCTCACCGAGTGGACGCCGGGCGAGTTCGACGACGAAACCGGCGAGTGGAAGAAGGAGACGGCCCAAAACATCAAGTGGGTCGCCCGGCTCGGTTCGCAAAGCTACGGCAACCCGGTCGTGGCCAGCGGCAAGGTGTTCGTCGGCACGAACAACGGCGCCGGCTGGCTGAAGCGTTACCCGGCCTCGGTCGACCTGGGCTGCTTGCTCTGTTTCAACGAGGCCGACGGCAAATTCCTCTGGCAAGCCTCCAGCGAAAAGCTGCCCACCGGCCGCGTCCACGACTGGCCGCTGCAAGGCATCTGCTGCGCCCCGCTGGTCGAGGGCGACCGGCTGTGGTACGTGACCAGCCGTGGCGAAGTCCTGTGCCTCGACGTCGAGGGCTTTCACGACGGCGAGAACGACGGCCCCAACAAAGCCGAGCCGAACGAAAACAAGGACGAAGCCGACGTCGTGTGGATGCTCGACATGATGGGCCAGTTGAAAGTGTCGCAGCACAACATGTGCAGTTGCTCGATCACTTCGGCCGGCGACATGATCTTCGTCAACACCTCCAACGGCGTCGACGAAGGGCACACCACCATTCCCTCGCCCCAGGCGCCCAGTTTCTTGGCGCTCGACAAGCACACGGGCAAGATTCTCTGGCAAGACAATTCGCCCGGCAACAACATCTTGCACGGCCAATGGTCGTCGCCGGCCTACGCCGTGCTGGGCGGGGTCCCGCAGGTGCTGTTCGGCGGCGGCGACGGCTGGCTGCGCAGCTTCCGGGGCGAAGCCACCGAGGACGGCAAGCCCGAACTGCTCTGGGAGTTCGACTGCAACCCCAAGGAGGCCAAGTACAGCGTCAGCGGCCGCAGCACGCGGAACCACCTGATCGCCACCCCGGTGATCTACGAAGGGTTGGTCTACATCGCCGTGGGCGAAGACCCCGAGCACGGCGAGGGTAACGGCCACCTGTGGTGCATCGACCCGACGAAGCGCGGCGACGTGAGCAGCGAGTTGGCCTTCAAGGTGGACGATCGCGAGCATCCGCTGCCGCACCGCCGCTTGCAGGCCGTGGTGGCCGAAAACGGCGAGATCGCCGTGCCCAATCCGAACTCCGCCGCCATCTGGCACTACGTCGGCAAGGATTTCAACGGCGACGGCGAGCTGAAAGAGTTCGAAGAGCAGATGCACCGCACCTGCGGCACCGCGGCGATCAAGAACGGCTTGCTGTTCTTGCCCGACTTCAGCGGGTTGATGCACTGCATCGACGCCAAGACGGGCGAGGCCCACTGGACGCACGACCTGTTCGCGGCGACGTGGGGTTCGGCCATGATCGTGGAGGACAGGGTGTACGTCGGCGACGAAGAAGGCAAGGTCACGATCTTCAAGCTCTCGCCCGAGAAGGAGATCATCGCCGAGGTTGAGATGGGCAATTCGGTCTACAGCACGCCGATCGTGGCCCACAACATCCTGTACATCGCCAACAAGACGCACCTGTTCGCCATCACGCCCGAGGCCGGCGAGAAGGCGGCGGCGAACGAGAAGCCGGCCGAGGAAGCGGCCGTGGCCGACGCGAAGTAAGATGCCCAAGCGAGTCTTGGACGTCGGGCAATGCGCGCCCGACCATGCGGCGATCCGCCGCCTGGTCGCAGGAACCTTCGACGCCGAGGTCGTCCAGGCCGATCGCTTGGACGATGCCTTGGCGGCGCTGCGTCAAGAAACGTTCGACCTGGTGCTCATCAACCGTAAGCTCGACATCGACTACAGCGACGGCATCGAAATTTTGCGGGCAATCAAGACCGACCCTGCGATCTCTTCCATGCCCGTGATGCTCGTCACCAACTATCCCGAATACCAGCAGGCCGCCATTGCGGCCGGCGGCGAGCCCGGCTTCGGCAAGGCCGAACTCGAGCGGGCCGAAACGCGCGAGAAGCTCGGCAGGTTTCTGGGGGCGTCGTCCGTCGAAGGCTGAACGGCGGGCAGCCCTCGTTGAATTAGGCGTCGCGTGGTCCCCCGTTACATTTCCCCGCAATTCTTCTCTTGGAAAAATCCGCAAATTCGGTTAAACCCCGCGATCCATTTCTGCCGATAAGGCGCGCTGAGACAGGGCGGTCGACCTCCAAAGTGACAGGGATGCGTCATGCTTCGGACTGTAATCGTCGCGGTTTGCCTAATCGCCGTAGGTTCCGCGGTTTTTTGCGGAGTGGCCTGGGCCCAAGAGCGCTCGCGTAGTGCGCCGCGGCCGTTGACGTTCGGCGAGCGCCTGGATCGTTTGCGGCGCAACCTGATCGGCGACGACTCGGAGTCGGAACCGGCGCCTCCCGTCCACAGCCATAACCACAACCATCACCACGCTCATCCGAAAGCGAGCTCTTCCCCGGCGCCGAAAGTGGCGCCGCAGCGCACGACGAACAGCCCGGCGCCGCGAATGACCCGGCAGTCGGCCGTTAAGGTGCAAGCCTCGCACGACGCGCGCCCGTCGGCAGCCAAACACTCTTCCGGCGCGACGAGCGGCGGTCGCAACGCAGCCGCGCTTGCCCGCCCCTCTGCTTCGAGCCGCAAGTCCTTCATCCGCGACGACCTTTCGGAGGACGACGACTCGGCGCCCGAGGAAGAATTCGAAGGCCGGATGGAAAGCTCGGCCGGCGAAGCGCCCGGCGAACCCGCTGAGATGGATGTCGAAGAAGAATTCGAGGCGCCCGGCAAAATCGAGGCGCCCAGCGAGATCGAGCCTGACGACGCCGTTGAATCTCGACTCGGTCCCGAATTGGGGCCGCGTCACTTTGCCCCGAAACCCCGCTCTCGCCAGTCGTCCTCATTCGACCGGGGCGCCTTGTTTTCTCGCACCAGCCCTGCTTTGGCGGTCGAGACGCGCGGCCCGCGGCGCGTGAAAGTGGGTCAACCGGCGGAATACAAAGTGCTGCTGAAGAACGAAGGCGATTCGGCCGCGGCCGGCGTCGTGGCTCTCATCGCTTTGCCGTCATCGGTGGAGTTGCAGGAATCGCGGCTTTCGGCCGGCTCGGCCGCCCCGGCGGCCGGAGCGCTTGAATGGACGATCGACAGCCTTCCGGCCGGCGCCCAGGAGGAACTGACGCTCGAACTCATCCCGCGTGAGAACCGCCCCTTCGATCTGGCCGTCCGCTGGACGTCGGCCGCGGCCGAATCGAGCGCGGCGGTCGAAGTACAGCAAGCCCTGCTGGAATTGAAAATCAGCGGCGCTCGCCAGGTGTTGTGCGGCGCCAAGGAAGTCTATCGGCTGAGCGTCTCGAATCCCGGCAACGGCGACGCCGAAAACGTCGCCGTGCGTCTGCTGCCGCTCGTGCCGGGAGAAGGAGAGGCCTCGAGCCACAAGATCGGCACGGTTCCGGCGGGCGACGTGAAAGCGGTCGAAATCGAGTTGGTCGCCCGGCAGGGCGGGCAATTGGTGATTCGCGCCGAAGCGACGGGCGACGGCGACTTGAAAGCCGTGGCGGCCGAGGAAGTCGCCGTGTTGCAGCCGGCGCTCGACGTGAAGATCGCGGCGCCTGGCCGGCAGTACGCCGGCGCCGTGGCGAATTATGAAATCCGGTTGCAAAACCCGGGCGACGCTGAAGCGCGCCACGTCAAGCTGGCGGCGGCCCTGCCGGCGCAGGCCGAGTACGTCGACTCGGACCTAGGCGGCAAGTTCGACGCCAAACGCAACCGGGTCGTCTGGTCGCTCGACGACCTGGCGCCGGGCGCCGAGCAGACCGTCACCGTCCGCTGCACGGTGCAAGCGGCCGGCGAGAACCGCCTGGAGGCCATCGCCATCGCCGATGGCGACCTCAAGCAATCGCAAGTCGCCGTGACCGAAGTCATCGCCGTGGCCGACCTGGTGTTGAAAGTCTCCGATCCGGCGGGCCCCGTCGCGGTCGGCGGCGACGCCGTTTACGAACTGCGCGTGAAGAATCGCGGCAGCAAAGCCGCCGAAGGGGTCGAAATCGCCGCCTTCTACTCCAAGGGCATCGAACCGGTGAGCGCCGAGGGGGGCGGCCACGAAATCACGCCGGGCACGGTGACCTTCGAACCGATTTCCAAGCTGGCGGCCGGCGAAGAGACGGTCTTCAAGATTCACGCCCGCGCCGAGGCGAGCGGCACGCACCGCTTCCGCGTCGAGTTGCAGTGCAAGCCCCTGGGCGCCAAGCTGAGCCAGGAAGAAACCACGCTGTTCTACGACGACGAACCAACTGAAATGCAAGCCAAGAAACCCGCCGGCAAGCGAACCAACTCGACCAACCTGCCGCGAACGGCCGAACGACGCGGCGCCAAGAGCCAACTTCGCTAACTCACCGCCCGTGAAATCGGCGTCCTGGGCGCCATGCCTTCGCCCGCGTCAGCCGGCGTAGGCATGCTTGCATCCACCCATCGCATGCTTACCCACTTGCTGCGCAAGCGTGAAAGCATGCCACCCTCGATGTTTGCGTTTCGCGCTGTCGCAAAATCGTGGCGGTGATTGAGCGCCTTACTCGTTCGACCGGCGAAAGGCCAAATGTTTTTGCCAATGCGCGTTGTCGAGCTGCGGAAAATCGACGCGCAAGTGGACGCCGCGGCTCTCTTCGCGAGCCAGCGCCGCCGAGATCATCAGCCGGGCCACGCAGAGCATGTTTTGCAACTGCCAGCCGGCCGGGTCGGCGAACTGCCGCCCGAGCACGTAGTGGCGCCAGTGGTTGACCGAATCGAGGGCCGCCGTTAAATCGCCCGCCTCGCGCCGCACGCCCGCGCTGCGCCACATCAGGCTCTTGAGCGAATTGCGAATGTCGTCCAGGTCGAGCGCGTCGGCCGAATCGCTGGCCGCCGGGTTCTCCAGCGGCAAGGCGCGGAAGTCGTCGGGCATGGCCAAGGCCTGACGCGAGGCGCCGTCGCCGGCGTGTGCGCCGAACACCAGCCCTTCCAACAGACTGTTCGAGGCCAGGCGGTTGGCGCCGTGCAAGCCGCTCGAGCTGACCTCGCCCGCCGCCCACAGCCCAGGCAGCGTGGTGCGGCCTTCGGCGTCGATCGTGACTCCGCCAATCATGTAATGCGCCCCCGGCCGCACCGGAATCCAATCGGTCGCGATATCGAGTCCGAACTCGGCGCAGACGGCGGCGATGCCCGGAAAGCGGGCGCGGACGCGCTCGGGGTCGAGGTGCGACAGATCGAGATAGACGTTCGGGCGCCGCGTTTTTTCCATCTGCGTGACGATCGCCTGGCTGACGACGTCTCGCGGGGCCAATTCGCCTCGTTCGTCGTAGTCGGGCATGAAGCGATGGCCGGTATGGTCCACCAGCCAGGCCCCGGCGCCGCGCATGGCCTCGGTAATCAGGCTGCGGCTGCTGCCCGCGATGTAGAGCACCGTGGGATGAAACTGCATGAACTCCATGTCGCGCAGCTCGGCGCCGGCGCGAAAAGCCACGGCGTGGCCGTCGCCGGTGGCCACGGGCGGATTGGTCGTCTCGCGGTAGAGCTGCCCCACGCCGCCGGTGCAGAGAATCGTCTGCTTGGCCCAGACCAGCGTCTTGCCGTGCTGCGGGTTCCAAACCAAGGCGCCGCGGCAGGCGCCCTCGTAGGTCAGCAGGTCGAGCGTGAAGGTGTTTTGCCAGGTCTCGACGTTGAGCAGCGATTGCGTGCGCGCGATCACGGCCCGCATCACCTCCTTGCCCGTCGAGTCGCCCAGGGCATGGACGATCCGGTCGTGGCTATGGCCCCCTTCGCGGCCCAGCGCCAGTTCGCCCTGTTCTTCGTCGAAGCGGGCGCCCCAGGCGATCAGTTCGCGAATCCGCAGCGGCGCCTCGCGCACCACCAAGTCGACGATCTCGCGGTCGCACAAGTCGCCGCCGGCCTTGAGCGTGTCGGCCACGTGATTCTCGAAGCGGTCCTCGGGATCGAGCACGCCGGCGATGCCGCCCTGAGCGTAGTTGCTGTTCGACTGCAGCAAACTATCTTTGGTCACCACCAGCACGCGCAACCGAGAATCGACGGCCAGCGCCGCCCGCAAACCGGCCAGCCCGCCGCCGATCACCAGCACGTCGGTAAAGTGGTGCGGCATCCGTTTCGGGTGAAACGGCGCCAGGTATCTGCGGTCGTTGCCGTCGCTGTCGATGGTGAGCGTAGGGTGGGCGGGCATGCGGGGTGGTTGGGGATTGGCGGTTGAGAGTTAGCAAGCGGAACCAGGCGAGCGGCCGGCATCAGCCGGCTGGTGCGATGGCGACGGTTCCAGGATTCAACGCGAACTGCCGGCCCGAATTATTGCCGATGAGTTGCTTCAGTTCGAGTGGACGATTGGCGGCGATGGACTGTCGTCGAGGGGCGTCGCGCCACCAGGGGCTAACGCCCCCCGCTCGCCAATCACCAATCCCCAACCGCCCAGCCCCGTCACTTCTTCGCCCGCGAAATCCCCTTGGAGAATTCGCGGTACTGCTCGGCGTACTCGGCGGGCGGAGCGGTGCGGCGCGATTCGATCAGGTTGCGGCGTTGATCGCCCCGCTTCTGACCGCCGGAAAGCGACGACCCGCGCGGACGCAAGCCGAGGCTGCGCAGCGTCTCGTCAAGCTCTTCTCGGGCGGCGTCGCCCTGGCGGCCAGGCTGCTGAGCCGAACTTCTGAGTTGGTCCCAGCGGTTGATGAATTGCTCGACGTCCTTGCGGCTCCATTTCAGCTTGTCGAGCAGTTCCTGATCGGGGTCGCCCTTTTGCAATTGGTCCTTGAGCCGTTCGAGGGCCAAGTCGGTGGCTTTGCGCGTGTATTCCAGGTTCGGATCGTCGCCGCCCGGTTCGCTGTTGTCGGTCGGGTCGGCCGGGGCATCGTCGCTTTCGGTCGGCGGAAGGCCGCCGCCGGTCTGGCTGTTGGGGCCGTTGCCGCGGTTCTTGCTCTGCTCGAGATTTTGTCCTCCGTCGGCGCCGGGCGACGGCTTGCCGCCGGCTTGCTGCTCTTGTTTCGCGTCGCCCGGCTGCTTCGAGGCGTCGTCGTCCGCCTGGGCGTCCTGATTCCGCTGATCCTCGGCGCCGCCCGACTTCGAGCCGCCGGCTTGCTTGTTCGTGCCGGGGCCTTTTTCGCCCGACGGCTTGCCGCCCGAAGGCTGCTCGCCTTTGACCTGATCGCCGGCTTTGTCGCTCTTGGGTCCCTTGCCGGATTGCTCCGATTGGCCGCCGCCTTCGTCGGCGTCGGTATTTTGCCCGGCCGAGCCTTTGCCCGGACTTTGCGAACGCTGGCCGCCGCCTTTGCCGCCGCCGCCCGAATGCTCGCCCGACTTGTTGCCCTTCGAGTCCGATTGATGCTCGCTGATGCTGCTGGAGTTGTACTCCTCATCGTTCTGGGCCTTGGAGTTCTCGTCGGGCGAAAGCTTTTTGTCGCGCTGCTTATTGCTTTCCATCGGCGAGGGTGCAGGGCCTTTATTATCGCCGCCCTTCTGACCGGCGCCTCCCTCGCCGCGGTCCTGACCTTCGGCATCGCCGCCGCCGGCGTTCTTTTCAGGATTCTTTTCGTCTGCGTTCTGTTTGTCGTTGGGCTTGCCTTCGCCTTTGCTCTGGCCGGCGTTCTTGCCCGCTTGCGATTTGCGGTCGCCTTGGGCTGCTTTGGGCATTTCGTCGCCGGTTTTCGACTCGTCGCCGGCGCCCTGCTCGCCGGCCTGCTTCGATTTATCCTGGCCGCTATTGCCCGCCTCGCCCGGCTCTTGCGAATTCCGATCGTCGGCCTGCGATTTGCCCGATTTGCCGCCTTTCTCACCCGGCTTCTTTTCTTGCGACTCCCGCTTCGCTTCGCCATCGCCTCCGCCTTTCCCAGGGCCGGGCTGCTGGTCGTCTTCGTTGGGCTTCTTCTCGCCGGCAGGTTTTTCGCCGGGGCCCTTTTCACCCAGTTGCGGTTGTTTTCGTTCGGCGCCTTTTTCTTCGCCTTGCGCGCCGGCCGATTCTTGCTTTCCGGCGTCGTCCTTCGGCTGCGCATCGTCTTTCATGCCCGACTTGCCCGGCGACTTTTCGTCTGATGGCTGGCCTTCGCCTCGCTCGCCGGCGCCCGACTGGTCGTTTTCCGGCGACTGCTTACGGCCCGACTTTTCCTGGCCTGGAGATTTCGACCCTGGCGACTTCTCGTCCCCCGGATCCTTGCCTTGCGACTTGTCCTTGCCTGGCGTATCGCCTTCGGGCATCGGGCGTTCTTCTCGCTCGCGCTGGCCTTCGCCCGCCGAATTCTTCTCGCCCTTTTCGCCCGCAGGCTGCTTGGCCTGATCTTGCGAGCCCGTTTCGTCCTTCCCAGCAGGCTCGCCCAGCGACTTTTCGCCCTTGCGGCCTTCGTCTGGCTTGGGCGACTTTTGCCCTTTTTTCGAGCCCCGCTGTTCTTTTTTCTTGTCGTTGAAGAACTTGTTGATCTGGTCGATCGCCTTACCCGCGTCTTGTTCGGGATCGAGGCGTTCGTCGTTTTGTCGATCGGAACCGTCGCCGGACGATTCTCGCGAGCCTTTGCCGCTCTTGCCGTTTTGCCGGCTTTCGCCTGGTTGGCCCTCGCCCGACTCCGAATCGCCTTCGCCCGAATCCTGGCCCTCCGAATTCTGTCCGTCGTTATTCTGCTTGTCGCGTTTCGATTGCTTGCCCGCCGATGACTTGTTTCCCTCGGCGCCTTCGTCGCCTTGCTCTTGCCCTTCTTTCTGCTTGTCCGACGGCTGATCGTCGCGCGGCTTTTGCTTTTCGCTCTTGTCCTGCGATCCCTTTTCGCCCGGCTGTTGTTGGTCGCCCGGCTGGCCGTCGCCGTCCGACGGGCGGTCGGCCGGGTTCGGTTTGTCGTTCGCTTGGTCGTTTTGCGGCTTGTCGCTTGTTTTTTTGTTAGCGTCGTTGCTGGCCAGTTGGTCCTGGTCCTGCTTGCCGTCGGGCGAGACGATGCGCAGCGTGTAGCGCGGCGTCTCGACGTGGTTGGCGTCCGGCTGCTTGTTGTCGTCGGCCGAAGCCCAGAATCGCACGCGGTCGCCCGCCTTTAGGCCGAGCGAGCGGGTCGAAAAATTGTACCGCCCCTCGAATGGCCCGCCGCGCGGTTCGGCCAACAGCGCCTTGTCCAACAGCGGCTCGACGCTGCGCGTGGCGTGCAGCCGCAAGTCGGCCAACTTGAAGTCGGGATCGGCGGCTGCCAGCTTCAGCGGCAGCGCGGCGCCTTCGGCAAGCTGGATCTCTTCGGTCGGCTTGGCCGACGGCTCGACGAAGGCGATCTCCGGCGACAGATCGGGAACGACTTCGATCGCGTAACGAATCGGCTTCGGGTTCTCGTGACCGGCCAGATTCTTGAAGCGAATCTGGTAGCTGGCGTGTTCCGGCTGTTCGCTGTTCTTCTTCAGCGCCAGCGTGAATGTTACGTACGCCTTGCGACCGTCGGTCTTCATCGCCAGATCGCGCCGGCCGTCGCAATCGAAATCGATGTCGGCCGACTTGATTTCGTGCGTGGCCGTCGCCCGCACGGTGACCTGCGTCCCTTCCAAGGCCAGAATATCGCCGCGCCGCGGCACGCTGCGCGCCGTCAACTCGCTGTACGCCGGATAGTCGTACTCGACCGCATCGACCACGATCGCCGGAGCAATCTTCACCCCGACTTTGTAACGCGGCGAAATCGCGTCGCCCGCCGTGATCCAATATTCCAAATCCTGTTGCAAGCCGGCGGCGTCGGCCGGCAGTTCGGCCGTATGCCGATAGCCGGTTTCCGGCAGCGTCATCCGCACCGGCTGGTCGACGAGCTGGCCGTCGGCGGTCGAATAGTGCAATGTCGGCTGCTCGCCGCCCGAGAGCCCCGAAACCAGGGCCGAGACGTTCAAGTGCTGGTCGTGATAGCCTTCGGCTTCGCCCGGCTGAATGTCGGCGATTGCCACGCGGGTCGGCGCCGAGATATCGGCCCAGGGCGCAATGACGCGGCGGAACGAAGTGAAGGGGTTTTTGGGCGACGCGATCCGATAAACGGCGACCATGCCGACCAGGACCATCAGCAGCGTCAGCAGCTTGACGAGCGGCGTCCGATCGACGGCCGTTTCGATTTGCGCGGCCGACAGCCCGTTGGCGGCCTGCTCTTCGATCGCTTCATAAACGCGCTGCGGCAGCGCGTCGTTGGAACGCAGCAGCAGGAAATTGACCAGGCTGTTCTTCAGCCCCGGACGGCTCTGTTCGATCGTCTGGGCGGCATAGATCGGATTGATCCGCCGCAGCACGAGCGGCGCCAACCGCAAGACCAGATAGGCCGCCACGCCCGTTAAAAACAGCGCCAGGCAAAAAAATCGACCCGCAAAACCCATCCCGCCAGGGACCAGCCAATGGTCGGCCAGGGCCGCCAGCAGCAAATAGGCCATCGAGCCGGCGGCCAGCAGCATCAGCGAAGCCATCAGGTCGACCGACTTGACCTGCCGCCGCGTGCGGTGAAGCTGGCTCTCGATATAGCGGTCGTACTCGACGAATTTCCCGCTGCTCGGCGGGCGCGAGCCGTTCGGCCCGGGCGACGGGGAAGAAGGGACGCTCGTTCCGGCAGCCATGCAAAACACCTCGGGGGGGCGGCGAAACTCCTGGTAGTGTACCATTATAGACGTCCAGGACGCAGATTTGATCCTTTTTCTTCCCCCTCTTTGCGAGGGTGCGGACATGATCGCTCGCAATCTCGCCGTTGCCGCGCCCGCTTCGCCCGGCTGGCCTCGCTTCGGGCTGACGGCTCTAATCGCCGCCCATGTCGCGGCCGACGTACTGATCGCCCACGCGACAAGATCCTCGCTGGGTTTCCAGGGATTCTGGGTTTATCCGTTCCTGGCTGGCGGAGTGACCTGCGGCCAGGCGGTGTTGCTGGCGCAATTCGTCTTTCTCGCCCGCGGGCGGGCAAGCTTGCGAATGTTGCTCGTGGCAGGGTGGTTCGCACTGCTGTATTACCTGGCGAGCCCGATTTTCAGGAGCGTCGCGGGACCGGGCGCCGCTAACTACCAAAACATGGCCTTTGTCGGCGTGCCATTTGTCCTTTCCGCATTATTACCTCTGGCGCATTGTGTTCTGGGACGCCGGATCGAACCGCGAGACGCGAGTCCAAGTCTTGTCGAGCGCGAAGCGTTCCAATTCTCGCTTGGGCAAATCTTCTCGCTGACGTTGGCGGCGGCCATCGTGCTCGCCGTCGTACGGTTCGCGCGCGAGACGATTTCAGTGCCGTCCGAGGTCATTTGGTACTTCGGAATCTTTCCATTGCTGCACGCATTCGTGCTGCTGCCCTTGCTCAGTCCTTGGGCCGCACTGGGAGCAAAGCATCCCGGCTGGCGATGTCTGGCCCTCGTGCTGATGGCGATCGTCTGCGGCGTCGGTCCCGCGTTCATCGGCAAAGCGACCGCGCCGGTGTATGGCATGGTCGCCGGCCCGCTCGTTTTGCAATCGCTGGTCGTGACCGGCACGTTGCTGGTTGCGCGGTGGATCGGGTATCGCTTCGTGAGCGGCGAACCGATCGAGTCCAGCACGCGGATTCACCGCCCCCCGCCGCGGCTTTGAGTGCAGCTTGCCGCGTTTGTATGAGGCGCGGTTGGAGCGAAGAAGACGTGCGACATACGAGTCCAAGGCTCGGCTTCTGTCCTGGCGATGGCCCGTTCGGTAGAATCAACGGTGATAACGCGACTCCGGTTTGCGTTTTGCGTCATCGGAGGAAGCGCACCCCGGTCGCCGCGCCCTAAAGCTTTTCTACAAGACCAAATCAGGAGGCGCCGCATGTCGATGTTGCGAATGCCAGGCTGCTGGGCGCTGGCCGGTCTACTGGTGCTGGCCCCTCATCTATCGGCCGGCGAACGCGAGTGCGAGCAGTGGATCGAAGAACTGCTTGAGGTCGACGAGCCCGGTTACGGGTATAGCGTCTACTTTTCGGGCAGCGAATTCCTGCCCTACGAAGATACAGGCCACGTCACGACGCTGGTGCTCGGGGCCGGGCGGGCGGCGAGGTCCGATACGCTCCGCAAACTGGTGGAACAAGGCATCGAGGCGATCCCCACGCTGCTCAAGCATATCGGCGACGATCGCCCGCTCAACATGAAGCCGGTCAGCGGCATGATGTGGATGAGTTTCTCCGAGGAGTATGATTTCAACCGCCGGACGCGAAAGCCTGCGCCGCAGGGGGTGAATCGCGACGATCTTGCATTCGGCCCTAACGAGCCCCAGGAGCATGCCGTTACGATCGGCGACCTTTGTTTTGTCGCCTTGGGGCAGATCGTCAATCGCAGCTTTTCTGCGACTCGCTATCAACCGACGGGCGGCATGGTCGTCAGTTCTCCAACCCATTCCGCCGCGCTGAAGAAAGTCATCCTCGACGACTGGACGGGCGTCACGAAAGAGCGGCACAAAGCGCTGCTGATCGAAGATTTTCTCAAGCCCGACTTCGAAGACCGCCGCATCGGCGCCTATCTGCGCCTGGCGTATTACTATCCGGAAGCAGTCGAAAAGCGGGTGCTCGACGAGTTGAGCCGGCCGAGCGTCGACTCTTCCGCCATTTGGACGTTTCGTAGCGAGACGCTGTTCCAAACGCGCGACAAAGCGGATCGCCGCCGCAAGTACGACCAGTTCATTCGCCAACACGGCGAGCGCCAATCCGCCGGCGTGATGCACCAGCTTTTCGACGATCTGGAAACGCTGGAGGCCCACGAACGCGGCGAACCGACGACGCCGTTCGTCGGCTCGAGTCCTCGGGAATTGCTGATCGAACTCTTCAATAAGCCAGCCGACGTGAGAAGCGCCGATCGGCCCGACGACCGCCCGGCATCCGACAGCGAGCGAGCGCGTCTCATTCGCATGTTGATCCACGACGACAGCCAGAAAATCGGCGACGCCGTCAAAAAACTGTTTTTCGAAAAGGCGGACGACGATTATTTCTCCCCTGCTTGCTTGCGCTGCCTGGCCAGCAGAGGTTACGCGGAGTTCTTGACGGAACAACTAGATAAGGTCGATCTCACCGCTCCTGAACTCAGCTACTTGCACGCCCAGTGGATCGAGGCCGCATCTTCTTCGCGCGAGCCCGCCGTGCGCGACAAACTACTGCAAATCGTCAACAACACGTCCCATGAGGCGTATTTTATGGCCGCTCTTCCGGCCATTGATCGATCGGACGATCCGCTGGTATTCGTGCGTGCGCGGAGGCTTTTGGCGAACCTTCCGAAGAATACGAAAGACGGCGAAACCCTCTTGCAAATGCTGGGCGACCGATTTCCCAGCGAAGCGAAAGCGGTTTATCAATCGTTCATCGCCAACGGCAGCGCCCAACGTGCTGCGACCATGTGCAACGTGCTCTGGTATGGCCATCCGCTGGCCTGCGAGATTCTGGCGCCGATGCTCGACGACAAACGCGAGCTTGCGGGCTTTAGCATTCCCATCCGAGTTTGCGATCGCGCCGCCCAGGCCATCAGCCACTCGATAGAGCAAATCCGATTTGACGAAGAATGGGACGAAGCCCGACGCGACCGCCAAATCGAGAAGATCAAACAGTTCTGCAAAGAGAACCCAAAACAAAAGTAACGTCGTATCGTCGGTCGCCCACACTCACGTCTCGTCCGCGAATCGTCGACATCGGAGACCGTTGAGCAACCAGATTGGCTGCTCCGACTAATTTTGCGAGGCACAAGATACTCACCGCGCCTGCCGCAAAAACGCCAGCAAATCGCGGAATTCCTGGGGCGTCATCTGCTCGGGCAGCTTGTCGGGCATGATCGAGTTGGTCTGCGGCTCGCGCTGGTCGATTGTCTGCTGCGGCACGACGGCCAGCCGGGCCTGGGCGTCGGCCAGCGTGACGCGGCCGGAAAAATCTTCGTCGACGATCATCCCGGTGAATTGATGGCCGTCGGAGGTGACGATCGTCCAGGTCGTGAACCGCGGGGCGATTTCCTGGCTCGGCTTGAGGATCGAGGTGATCAGATGCTCGGCCGGACGCGAGCGGCCGATCGTCGAGAGTTCCGGCCCGATCGCCCCGCCGCGGCCTTCGATCGTGTGGCAGGCATAGCAGCGCGGGCCTTGCGCGTGAAAAAACACGCGGCGGCCGGCTGCGGCGTCTCCTTCGCCGGCCAGCCACGATCGCCAGGCCGCTTCGTCCGTTGGGCGGGCATCGGCCGCTTCGCGCACGGCGCCGACGATCTCGGAATCGGCGCCCGGCGCTCCGCTGAGAATCAACAGCAACTGCGCCGCCAACTCGCCGTCGCGCCGGTCTTTCGCCGGCAGTTCGCGCCACCAACCTTCGATGCGTCCGATCGTTTCGCCGTCGCTTTTCGCCGCTCGCAGGGCTCGCAAGGCGTCGCCGCGCAAGGCCGGCTTATCGAGCGCGGCGAGCAAAACCTCGCGATCGGCCGCGGTCAACTCGCCCGCGGCCAGCCCGAGCATGGCTTCGGCGCGAAGCGGGTTGGGCAATTGAGCGGCGGAGAGATGTAGCAGCTTGTGGCTGGCCTCGTCGCTGCGCAAGGCGAATGTGCGGAGCGCTTCGAGTTGCAAGTCGGAGTCGTCGCCGCGGAGCAACGATTGGAGCAACTCGGTCGTCAGCTTTGGATGATCGGCCCGCAGCAGTTGCAATGCCAATCGCCGGAACATGGCTGGCTGCTGCTCATCGGCGACGACGGCCAGCAGCCGGGTTTCGTCATACGGCTCGGCCCCCGGGTTACCACCGGAAAGCAAGTGCTGGGCGGCCAGCAAGGCGCGAAACAAATCGGGCGACGTAGGCGACTGCAAAGCCGAGGCCGGCAGCGCGCCGGCATATTGCTGCAAACCTTCCTCGGCGACCCATTGAATCGCCGCCCGGCGAACGGCCGGGCTCTCGTCGGCCAAGAAATGCGGCAGCAGTTCGCGGGCTTGCGGCTCGCCGCTGTGGCGCAGGGCCAACAGCGCGCCCAGCCGCCACTCGGGATCGGCCGCGGAAAGTCGCGACGATAAAAACTTCGCGGCGCCCGGCCGGCCGAAAAAATCGATCGCGGCCGAACGCACGAACGGATCGGCGTCGGCTAGGTGTTTTTCGATCGCGGCGTGCTCGGCGCCCAATGGCGCAGCCTTGAGCGATTGAATTGCGGCCAAGGCCGGCGAGCCAATCGCGTCGGGCGGAGTCTCGATCGTTTTGGCCGCCGAGTCGGGATGTTTCGCCCGCAGCCGCCAGATGCGCCCCTTGCCGTGGACCGGATACGAACGATCGACCCAATCGGTGATGTACAGCGCGCCGTCCGGGCCGGCCGCGATGCCGACCGGGCGAAAGTCTTCGCCGCCGCGAACGAGCGTCTGAGCCACGGCCTGGAACGACGCTCCGCGTGGCACGAGTTGGAACCGTTCGATGACGTGGTCGCCCCAGGAGGTCGTCAACAAGCTGCCTTGGTACTTGGCCGGCAAGCCGCCGTCGTAGTAGGCGATGATGCCGCTGGGCGCCTCGCCCGTGCCGGCGACCATCGGCAGCGTGCCAGGCAAATCGCCGTTCCAGGAGTCGAACGGATGCAGCCCTTTGCGGCCATAGCGAAAACGATAGCCATAATCGCCGCCTTCGACGACGTGCAACAACCGGCAAGGGCCGCGGGCGTCGGGGTCGTTGTCGACGGCGAACAGTCGGCCGGCGGCGTCGCACGCCAAATGAAACGGGTTCCAAAACCCCGTGGCCACGCGCCGCAGGCCGCTGCCATCGGCGCGGCAGGCGAACACGTTGCCCCCTTCGCCCTGGCCCGAGAGGGTCGTTCCATCGGAACCGATCAGCTTGTAGGCGAGGCCCAAGTTCTCGCCCATGCCGACGTACATTTCGCCCGAGGGAGCGAAAGCCAGCCCGCCGAGGCCGTTGTGCGGATAGTCGCCTTTGGTGTCGAGCCTCAGCACCACGGGGCCGTCGACCGGCTTGCCGTGCGGATCGGCGATGATGCGAACCTCGGAGCGCGTGGCCAGGTACAGCGAGCCGTCGGGGCCGAACGCCAGGTTCATCGCATTGCGAAAGCCCTCGGCGAAGGTCGAGATCTTGCGGGCGCGGCCGTGCTGGTCGAGATCTTCGAACACGCGGATGCGATCGCTTTTGGGCCCTTCGTACTCGGGCTTGGTCTGATGCGTATGGTTCTCGATCGCCCAGATGCGGTTCTGGCCGTCGACGACCAACCCCACCGGCGTGACGATCTCGGGCTCGCTGGCCACGAGTTCCATCACCAGATCGGCGTCGAGCGGCTTCGGCGGTTCGGCGTTTGCGGCGGCCGTTGTCAGAAGCCCAAACGCGAGGGTTATCGGAGCGAGAGTCGATCGCATGCAGCTACCCGTTGTTCAACGTTGCTAACTACGGAAGCCCCGGCGCCTTTGCCCGGTGCAGCCTGCGCAAGTGCAACCATAACATACGCCGGGCGAGGGCGCCCGGCCCTCCACGCGGCAAGTGCAACCATAACATACGCCGGGCGAGGGCGCCCGCCCCTCCACGCTGTCCGAGGAGCGATGGCCGCGCGAGCGATGATTGCGGAATCCGCTAGGAGTGGTTGGCTTATCGTGGATGCTTCTCAAAAAACTCCCACATCAAATCGTTCGCCACGATCTGCCGTGTCGAGGGGCCCAGCGTCTGAAAGATCGACGAGCGGCCGGGCCAGGTGTGGCCGCCGCCTTCGATCGTGAAGAGCACGACCTCGGCGCCTTCGCGCCCGGGGCCGTAAACTCGCTGGATGACGCTCGTACCGTCAACGGCACGGGTCGGAAGGCGCATGGTCGCCGGCTCGGCGGGGCAGCCGTTCGCGGCGACCCAGGCCTCGATCGTGTAGTCGACCGAATGGAAAGCGGTTTGCGATTGGCTGCGCGGCCCCTTGCCGCCCTGGTAGGGCGTGTACTCGTCGGCCGTGCCGTGGAAGTGAATCACCGAAACCGGCCGGCTCGGCTGGCAGCGGTCGATGGCCATGGGCCCGGCGACCGGCGCTATGGCCGCGAAACGATCGGCCAACTCGTTCGCCAGTCGGTACGACATCATCGCGCCGTTCGACATGCCGGTCGCGTACACGCGGCGTGGGTCGATTGCAGCCGTCTGATCCAACTCGTCGAGCAAGGCCCGCACGAAAGCGACGTCATCCACGCCATGATGGAAGGCGTGCCCGCAGCAATGGCCGGCGTTCCAGGTTCGCGCCCGCGGCACGCGGCCCGTTCCTTCGGGATACGCGACGACGAAGCCGGCCTCGTCCGCCTTTTCGCTCAAGCCCGAGAAGTAGATCATCGTTTCGGCGTTCACGCCGCCGCCGTGAAAGGCCAGCACCAGCGGTCGAAGCTGGCGGCCGTCGTAGTCGGGCGGAAAGTGGATGTGATACGAGCGCGATGACGCGCCGACGACGAGCTTGCGTAGTTCGTGGTCGGGGACGGTGCGAACGTGATTCATGAGCCAAGAACGAAAGCGAGCGAGTCGATGCAGCCGAGCCAGCGAGCGAGTCGATGCAGCCGAGCCGCCGTTGAGAGACGGCAGTCGCCGCCGGCAGGCGCCCAATTCGATAGCGTACCGGCTGCCGTCGCGAAGCGTCAGCCCCCCGGCTTGCTCACGTCTCCGTGAAGCCGGGCAGCGTTTGTTGCCGCAACGGACGCTGGAATTCGTCGAGCCGTCGGCGATAACCTTCCGCCAGATGGACGATCACCTCCAGCACGAGCAGATCGGCCCGGCTCATCACGTGCCGGGCGCTGCGGCTGCCTAGCCCGCGAACCAGCTCTTCCAGCACGTACACGTGCATTTGGATCGCCTCGGGCGCGGAAACGCCGGCCGAAGCCAGCGACTCGGCCAGTGCGTTGATCTCGTGGGCCAAATTGCCCGAGCCCATGATGACATAGGCCCGCAGCAGCTCGCGATAGTTGGCCGCCAGCGAGACCGGCAGATTGGGCGGCGCCGCAGACGAACAATTTTCGCAGGCTTGCTCTGTTATCGGCAACGCTTCCGAGGCAAGCCCATCCTCGGCCGTCTCGTCCGCCAGCCCAGAGGAGCGCAGACTTTCCAGGTCGCGGATCAGGGCCCGCTGCTGGTCGAGCAGCCGCTCGGCTTCGCTGTGCTCGGTGCGCAGGCGCTTCCGCTCGGCCTCGTGCAGCCGCCGATTCTCGCGCACCAACCGACGCCATTCGATCGATCGCGCCACGACCCACAGCAAGGCGCGGGTGGTCGTAGTCTCGACGCGCAGATACGCATCGGCGCCCGCCTCGTAGCACAGCGCCGCCAACTCCGCCTCGTCGTCGGCGCCGAGCACGACGAACGGCTCTTCGGCGCCGCCGGTCCGCAAACCCTCGACCAATTCGAGCGCATCGAGCACGCCCGGCTGATGCCCGACGAGCACGGCGTCGTAGCGGTCTTCTCTCAAGCGGGCGATTCCCGCGGCGGCGCCGACGGCTTCGTCCAGCGCGACATCGCTGGCTCGATCGGCCGCAAAGGCCTCGCTCAGCCAAGCGGCGCCGGGCGCCGCAGCGATATGGAGCACGCGCATTCGCAACGGCAACCCGCCGGCGGCCGGCGACTTCACGGCGACTTCGTTCAGGACCGCGCCCATCAAAAGACTCTCGGAGTCGGGACTCAAGAGGGCGGTAATGTACGGAGCGAAGGGATTGGGGTCAACCTTTGTAGACGCGGCGCCCTTCTCGAATGCCGAAGCGGCAGCCCGGCGATTGTAGAAGCGGCATCCCTGCCGCTTTCGAATCTCGTGTTTCACCAAGCCCTGCGCTTACTGGCTGGGTGGCTGGCGGCTGAGCCCAGGCGAAGCCCCAGTTCACTGGGGCATCGCTCCGCTCTGCCACCAGCCACCCGGCGACATAGACTGCTCAAAAGAGCGGCATCCCTGCCGCTTTGGCGCGTAGATAACGCGGCAAGCTGCCGCGTCTACGTTGCGGCGGGCGGGACTGTTGCGGAAAGCCCGGCCGTGCAACAATGGGCGGGCTGGACGAAACAGGAAAGCAGAGCGAACTGGCCTTGCGGCGGCGCCCGGCAAGTCTAGAATTTGGCACGCCTTAACGTCGCCTAAAAGTAGGTCAGGCTTTCCAGCCCGACGCCCTGTCTGGCGCCGTCAGGCTGGAAAGCCTGACCTACGCCAGCACGAACTGAGAAACAACGTGAGAATTGCTTACTTGGACTGTCTGAGCGGCATCAGCGGCGATATGACGCTGGGCGCCTTGGTCGATGCGGGCGTCGATCTGGCGGCGATCAGCGCGGGCATCGATTCGCTGGGTTTGGCCGGCGTGCGGCTCGTGGCTAACGAAGTCAAACGCAAGGGCTTTCGGGCGACGCACGTGGTCGTCGAACACCAGCCCGAGCATGCCCACCGGCATCTGCACCAGATCACCGACATGATCGACGCCAGCCAGTTGACGCCGCGGCAGAAGGACCTGGCCAAACGCATCTTCACGCGGCTCGGCGAGGCGGAAGCCAAGGTCCACGGCACGACAATCCGCAAGGTCCACTTCCACGAGGTCGGCGCTATCGATTCGATCGCCGATATCGTGGGCGCCGCCATCGGCTGGGACCTGTTGAGCGTCGACCGCATCGTCTGCTCGCCCATTCCCACCGGCCGCGGCACGGTGCAGATCGCCCACGGCCTGTGCAGCATTCCGGCGCCGGCCACGGCCGAACTTTTGCAGGGCATTCCGCTGGCCGAATCGAATGTGACCGCCGAACTGACCACGCCGACCGGCGCCGCGATCGTTTCGACCGTGGTCGACCACTTTGGGCCCCTGCCGGCGATGAAGGTCGAACGCATCGGCTACGGCGCCGGCACGCGCGAGCTAGCCGAGCAGGCCAACCTACTGCGGCTGTTCGTCGGCGAGTCGGTCGACGCTCTGGCGGCCGACCAAGCGTGGGTCGTCGAAACGAATCTCGACGACGTCTCGGGCGAGGTCATCGGCTACGCCACCACCAAGCTTTGGGAAGCCGGGGCGCTCGACGTCTATACGACCGCCATTCAAATGAAAAAGAACCGTCCCGGCGTGACGGTCACCGTGCTCTGCCAGGCGGCGCAGATCGAGAAGGTCGAAAAGATCCTGTTTCGCGAGACCGGCACGCTCGGCGTGCGTCGCTGGCCCGTCAGCCGGCACAAACTGGAGCGCAAGGCCTGCCAGGTCGAAACCGAATTCGGGCCGATCGACGGCAAGCTCGGCTGGATCGCCGGCGGGGAGCCGAGTTTTTCGCCCGAGTTCGAATCGTGCAGCCGCACGGCCACCGAGCGCGGCGTGCCGCTGAAGGACGTCTACGAAGCGGCGCAAAAAGCGTTCGCGGCGAAACAGGCGTAGAGAGGTTGTTATCGAGCGGTAAGCAAGGGGAGTAAACCACGGAGACACGGAGAACACCGAGGGAGATTTTGGATTTCTGATTTTGGATTTCTGATTTTTTAGGAAATCGAGAATCCAAAATCCAAAATCGAAAATGGCTCCGTACTACAAACGTTCTATTTCTCCGCGTCTCGCGAAGATTTATGCGGCGCTTTTGGCGGAGGCGAGCCACGGATGAAACACGGATCGGATAGGGTGTTTTCCAATTCGGCTCCTCACCGGCGTGGCACTTACCAACGCCACGTTTATTTGCCCGGCAATGCCTTGGTAAACGCAACCCCAACCATGCTAAGGGGCGATAAAACCGCTCATGGATCCTGCGGAAGAGCCTCATTCTGCATTTCATCCGTGTTTTATCCCTGTTCCATCCGTGGCTCAATTGGTTGCGGCCGAAGGGCCGCGCTGGGTTCTCCGTGGTTCATTTCCGACCAGTAGTTAGCGGTCGCGCAAGGAGGCGCCCATGTGGTTGTTGGCGGAGGTTCAAGCGGCAAACGTGGTCTTGCTGGCCGGCGTGGTGCTGGCCTGCGCGGTGCTGTTGTTTCGTTCACAGCGGCGACTTCGTCAAACCGCCGACCATCGACCTTTGCCCCCGTCGGCCTGGCGTCCGCAGCCGCCGGCTCAGTCTTCAACGCCGAATCCCGCGAGCTTGCCGGCGGAAGCCCAAAGCTGGCAGGTGGAGTTCCACGAGATGACGCGCGAGGCGACGGCCAAGCTCGACAATAAGATCCGCATTCTGGAACATCTGATCCGCGACGCCGACGCGCGGATCGCCCAGTTGCAATCGGTCGGCGAGTGGCTCGACCGCAGCGCCCAACTCGATGCGGAACCGGGCGCCAGCCCCGGAGTCGTGCTGTCGAAGCTTTCGTCGGACGCCCCCAAACGCGAAGCCTCAGCCGGCGAAGAACTCGCCGAGCCCGCGGCCCTTGGTCCTGTCGGGGCCGCGCTCGCCTCGCGGCCTTACGAAGAGATCTACGCCCTGGCCGACGCCGGCCACTCGAGCGTCGAGATCGCCAATCGGCTCAATAGCCCGGTCGGCGAGATCGAGCTGATTCTCGGGCTGCGCCGGCAGCGGTAGACGCGGGCAGCTTGCATCCGCCGCCCAGGACGCCTAACTTGGAACATATATGTCTCAAGTTGGATGGGATGCCCCGATGCGCAAATTGAGTTGTTTCCTGACGCGAGTTTTCGCAGCGACGGTCTGGCCCGCCTCCTTGGCATGTTTGCTGATGGCGGTCTGTCCAGCAGGGAGGGCCGCCGAGTCGGAGTCCGCGAAAACGCTGCCGGCTAGCTCGACGGTCGACTTCGTCAAACAGATTCGGCCGATCTTCGAGCAGCATTGCTATGCATGCCACGGCCCGAAGAAGCAAGAGTCGGAACTGCGGCTCGACGCCCGCGACGCGGCGCTCAAAGGGGGCTTCAACGGCCCGGCGATTGTCAAAGGGCAAAGCGCGGCGAGCGAACTGATCAAGCGCGTCGCCAGCGATGATCCCAATGCGATGATGCCGCCCAAGGGCGAGCGGCTATTGCCTGAGCAGATCGCTTCGCTGCGGGCGTGGATCGACCAAGGGGCGGTCTGGCCCGACGACGGCTCGGGCGCCGCGGCCGCCGAGAAGCGCAAACACTGGGCGTTCCAGCCGCCCAAGCGGCCCGCCGAACCGGCCGTGAGCGATATGGCCTGGGTCCGCAATGCGATCGATCGCTTCGTGCTGGCGCGGCTCGAACGCGAACAGCCTCCCATGCGTCCATCGCCCGAGGCCGACAAGACGACGCTCCTCAGGCGATTGAGCCTCGACCTGATCGGCCTGCCGCCGACGATCGCTGAAGTCGACGCCTTTCTGGCCGACGACAGCCCGGACGCCTATGAAAAGCAAGTCGAGTGGCTGCTCAAGTCGCCGCACTACGGCGAACGCTGGGGGCGGCACTGGCTCGACGCCGCGCGGTACGCCGATTCCGACGGCTATGAAAAGGACAAGTCGCGGCAGGTCTGGGCCTACCGCGATTGGGTCGTCGAGGCGCTCAACCGCGACCTGCCTTACGACCAGTTCATCGTCGAGCAGTTGGCCGGCGACCTGTTGCCCGGCGCCTCGCAAGACCAGCGGGTCGCCACCGGTTTCTTGCGGAACTCGATGATCAACGAGGAAGGGGGCGTCGACCCCGAGCAGTTCCGCATGGAAGCCATGTTCGACCGCATGGACGCTATCGGCAAGAGCGTGCTGGGGCTGACGATCCAGTGCGGCCAGTGCCACAACCACAAGTACGACCCGCTGACGCAGGAAGAATATTATCGCATGTTCGCGTTTCTCAATAACGCGTACGAGGCGAACATCGCGATCTACACGCCCCAGGAGCAGATGGTCCGCGGCGAAATCTTCCGCCGCATTCGCGAGATCGAAGCCGACCTGCAGCACCGGCGCCCCGGCTGGGCCGAGCGGATGGCCGAGTGGGAAGAGCGCGTCCGCGGCGACCAGCCCGAGTGGACCGTGTTGCGGTTCAACGCGGAGGGCATTCCCGACGGCGGCGAAAAATACTTTCCGCTCGAAGACGGCTCGATCCTGGCCCAGGGTTACGCGCCGACCAAGCACCGCGTCAAGTTCTCGATCAAAGTCGATGCGGCGAACATCACGGCCTTCCGGCTGGAGTTGTTGAACCATGCCGATCTGCCGCTGGGCGGTCCAGGCCGTTCGATCCAAGGAACCGGCGCCCTGACCGAGTTCGAGATCGAGGCCGCGCCGGCCGATCATCCGGAGCAAACGGCTAAGGTCAAGTTCGTGCAAGCGACATCCGACGTCGAACTGCCCGAAACACCGCTGGCCGCGATCTACGACGACCGCAGCGACAAACGCCGCGTGACGGGCCCGGCTAGCTTTGCCATCGACGGCAAGGACGAAACGGCCTGGGGCATCGACGCCGGGCCCGGCCGCCGCAATCAGCCACGCAAGGCGGTGTTCGTCGCCGAGAAGCCGATCTCGCACCCGGCCGGCACGGTGTTGAACGTGTATCTCAAGCAGTTTCACGGCGGCTGGAACAGCGACGACAACCAAAACCACAATCTCGGCCGCTTCCGCGTTTCAGTTACTTCGGCTGCGGACGCCAAGGCCGATCCGCTGCCGCTTGGCGTGCGCCAAGTGCTGGCCGTCCCGCGCGAAGAGCGCACGCCGGAGCAGACCGTCGCGGTGTTTTTTTATTGGCGAACGACCGTGCCCGAATGGCAAGCGGCCAACGCCGAGATCGAAACGCTCTGGAAGCAGCATCCGGAGGGCGACTCGCAGTTGGTGCTGCAAAATCGCGAGCAGCCGCGCGAAACGCACCTCTTGCAGCGCGGCGATTTCCTCAAGCCGGCGCGTTCGGTCGAGCCGGGCGTGCCGTCGTTCTTGCACCCCTTGCCGGCCGACGCCGAGCCGTCGCGGCTGAGCTTCGCCCGCTGGCTGGCCGATCGCAACTCGCCGACCACGGCCCGCTCGATCGTCAACCGCGTCTGGCAGACGGATTTCGGCATCGGCTTGGTCGCCACCAGCGAAGACCTGGGCGTGCAGAGCGAGCCGCCGTCGCACCCTGAGCTGCTCGATTGGCTGGCCGTGGAATTGATGGACCGCGGTTGGAGTTTGAAGGCGCTGCACCGCACGATCGTCACTTCGGCGACGTATCGGCAATCGTCGCGAGTGTCGCCCGAACTGCACGCTCGCGATCCGTACAACCGGCTGCTGGCTCGCGGGCCGCGGTTCCGGCTAGAGGCCGAAGCGGTCCGAGACGCGGCGCTAGCGGCCAGCGGCTTGTTGAACCCGAAGCTGGGCGGGCCGAGCGTTTATCCGCCGGCGCCCGATTTCCTGTTCCTGCCGCCGGCCAGTTACGGCCCGAAGGTCTGGCGCGAAGCCCAGGGCGAAGACCGTTATCGACGGGCAATCTATACCTTCCGTTTTCGTTCGGTCCCCTATCCGGTGCTGCAAACTTTCGACGCGCCCAACGGCGATTTTTCGTGCGTCCGCCGCGCGCGCTCCAACACGCCGCTGCAAGCGCTGGTGACGCTCAACGAGCCGCTGTTCGTGGAGTGCGCCCAAGCGCTCGCCTTGCGCACGCTGCGCGATGGGGGCGCCAACGACGAATCGCGTTTGAACTACGCTTTCCGCCGCTGCCTCTCGCGAGCGCCCGACGACGTCGAGCGGCAAGAGCTGCTCGGCCTTTTGGCGCGCGAAACCAAGCACTTCGCCGAAGGCTGGACCAACGTGCAAACCGTCGCCTACCTGAACCCGAGCGAACCGCCGCAGCTTCCTCCCGGCGCCACGCCCACGCAGCTTGCCTCCTGGACGATGGTCGCCCGGGTGGTGTTGAATTTGGATGAAGCGATCAGCAAGGAATAGTTTCGCCATGAATTGCCAACATCAACTCCACCGCGCCTTGTATCGTCACGCCGAGCGGAAAACCGCCGCCCGCCGCTGGTTCTTCCAGGAATGCGGAGTGGGGCTGGCGGGCATGGCGCTGGCGCAATTGGCCGGCGAGCGGGCCGCGGCGGGGGAGGCGTCCGCGAACCCGCTGGCGCCGAAGTCGCCGCACTTTGCGGCCAAGGCGAAAAGGGTGATCTACCTGTTCATGGCGGGCGCCCCGAGCCACTTGGAGCTGTTCGACAATAAGCCGCAACTGGCCAAGTTCGACGGCACGCTGCCGCCGCCGGAGTTGCTCAAGGGCTACCGCGCGGCGTTCATCAATCCGAACTCGAAGCTGCTGGGGCCGAAGTTCAAGTTCGCCCGGCACGGCCAGTGCGGCGCCGAACTGTCGGAACTGCTGCCGCACCTAGCCGAGGTGGTCGACGAAATCGCCATCGTCCGTTCGCTCGCGACCGACGCCTTCAACCACGCGCCGGGGCAGATCATGATGAACACCGGCTCGCAGCAATTCGGCCGGCCGAGCATGGGCGCCTGGGTCACGTACGGGCTGGGGAGCGAATCGCAGGATCTGCCCGGCTTCGTCGTGTTCAGCTCGGGCAAAAAGGGCCCCAGTGGCGGCAACTCGAACTGGGGCAGCGGCTTTCTGCCGACCTTGTATCAAGGCGTGCAGTTCCGCGGCAGCGGCGACCCGGTGCTGTATCTCTCCAATCCGCCGGGCGTCGATCGGCAGTTGCAAGCGGACTCGCTCGAATCGATCCGGCGGCTGAACCAGCGGCGGCTCGACGCGGTCGGCGACCCGGAAATCGCCACGCGGATCAATTCGTTCGAAATGGCGTTTCGCATGCAGGCCAGCGCCCCCGAACTGATGGACCTCTCGCAAGAGCCCCAGCACGTGCTGGAGATGTACGGCGCCGAGCCGGGCAAGCCATCGTTCGCCAACAATTGCCTGCTCGCCCGGCGGCTCGTGGAGCGCGGCGTGCGCTACGTGCAACTGTTCCACGAGGCCTGGGACCAGCACGGCAACCTGGTGGCCGATCTGAAGAAAAACTGCAAGGACACCGACCAGGCCTGTGCGGCGCTGGTCAAAGACCTGCGTCAGCGGGGCATGCTCGACGACACGCTGGTGATCTGGGGAGGCGAATTCGGCCGCACGCCGATGGTGCAAGGCGGCAGCGACGGCCGCGACCACCACCCGAACGCCTTCAGCATGTGGCTGGCCGGCGGCGGCATCAAGCCCGGCCTCACGCTCGGCGCCAGCGACGAACTCGGCTTCAACGCCGCCGAAGACCGCATCCACGTCCACGATCTGCACGCCACGCTGTTGCACCTATTGGGCTTCGACCATCTGAGGCTCACCTACCGCTTCCAAGGCCGCGATTTCCGCCTGACCGACGTCCACGGCGAGTTGGTGCGGAAGCTGTTGGCGTAGGGCCGGCAGAAGAGTTTGGTCGGAATGTGATTCGGGTTGGCCCGTTGACGATCGCAGAGCAATTCGGCGAGCCGGCCGCCGATCATGTTGCGATCAGGCCGCTTCGACCGCGGCGTAAACTTTCCCCTTTTGCGTCAACCATTCGATGTCTCCTTGCTCGGCACGCTCCTTGACTTCCTGAAGGAATTCAACGGTCTCCGATTCGTAGCACGGCTCGCTCGAGTCGTCGACAGGAATCACCATCTCGACTTCGACGGCGACGACGTATCGGTCGGTTTGCACGAGCCGCATCCGCTTGACTCGTTTGCCGGGAATCCGCATAAACAACCTCAATCGAAAAAATGGACCGTCACCAGTTTCGCAACTCCGCTCTGCCGGAGATGCGACCACACCGCGACTCTCCTGCGGACTTCATCATTTCCAATTCCTGTTCTCTTGATTCTCCGCGGCGCGCCTCCCATAAGCAAGACCCTCCGCCTGCCAAACTACGGCTTGGCGATTTACCGGTAGATTCTCGTCCGGATCGGCAGCGAAACCAACAGGACGGCGAAGATCGAGCCGAGAGCGAGGCCGGCGTATGCAAACCCCGCCGCGTACTCGTGGGAAATGAAAAACGGCTTCTCGATTTCCATGAATTCAAAGGCCGGGTCACGGGCGATTTCCAAGAACAAGGCCATGCAAAGAAGTGCAAAAGGCAGCCGAAAGGCCAGCGGCGCGACCAGCAACAGCCTGAGATAATATTCATCAATCCTCTTGACTCTCCACACCAACAACAGCGGGGAGACGGCGAGCAGGCAATACGGAATGCAAAACAGGGTAATCGCCGCCGCGGAGATTGCGATGTCGAGCAAACAATCGGTCCAGCCGCGAAACGGCTCGACCGCGCAGCCAAGAATGATCCCGAACGCGGCGCCGCAGTAAAGGCTCAATGTCGCCATCGACGCGATGAGTGCGGACTTCGTCGAGGTGCGCCGCGCCGCGGTCGATATCGAAAACGGCGACCAGACGCCGATCATCAGCCGCAGTATCCCCCAGCGGCGTTCGCCGCGCGGCGCCGCGCGATCATCGCCGGCTGATCCTTCTTCAGGCGACTGATAGGGATTGACGCCAACCATGCCCAATGGTCCACCGCTCCTTGCTTCGGCCCCGCGTCACTCAATCGGCCGGATCTTGATGTTCCGAAAGCACACCGGATTGCCGTGGTCTTGCAGGCAGATGTAGCCTTTGGCCGCCTTGCCGAAGCCGGGCATCTTGGCGAACTTGCTCTTGGCGACCCGCTCGTCCCAGTCCTGGCTGCCCTTGACGTACTCGTAGTACTTCACGCCGTTCATGTAGGTCGCGCATTTCTCGGGCGTGATCACGATCCGCAACTGGTTCCACTCGCCGGCCGGCTTGGTGGCGTCGACCTCGGGTTTGTAGAGTTGATAGAGCCAGCCGGCAAGCTGCGGGTCGTGCCCGTCCTTGTTGTCTTGAATCTGAATCTCGGGTCCAGTGTGCCAGGGGGCGCCGCCTTCCTCGGTGACGTGAAACATCAGCCCGCTGTTGCCGCCTTTGGAAATCTTGTATTCCAGCGACAGTTCGAAGCTGTCGTACTGCTCCTTGGCGATGATGTCGCCGGCGCCTTGTTCGGCGCGGCACAAGGCGCCGTCTTCGACTTTCCAGCCGGCGCCGACCTTCTCTTGCTTGTAGTTGCGCCAGCCGTCGGTCGATCGGCCGTCGAACAGCAGCTTCCAACCGGCCTGCTTTTCTTGTTCGCTAAGCGCGTTCGACGCCGAGGCTGGCGGTTCGGCGGCCATCGAGGCGGCGAAACGCGCCAGCAAAAACGCTGCGCAGCCCAGCAGGCAAGTACGACGAAAGTTCATGGCGGCGGACTCCTCGCAGAAGGGACGGAAGTGCAAATCGCAAAGCTCCCATGATACTTTGCGCGGCGGCCGGGTGAAGCGCCGGCGGCCAAATTGCCCGAGTTTCGCCCAGCGCGCAAAAAATCGGCGCCCGATCGGATAGGAACCGACGCACCGGTCGATTCTTTCCGCCGGGCGCCGACAGTGCGTCCCACCATGAGCCGTTTTTAGCCGCGGCGCTGTTTCGCCCGCGACGCGGCCAGATCGGTATCCTTTTGGTAGTGCCGCCGTTTTCTCGGCGTTCCATTGCGGATCGTCGAAGTTCGGCAAATCCTGCTTGTCCTTGGCGTCGTGCTCGAACGTCACCGCGTCCCACGGCACGGCGAGCTGCAAGCCGATCGCCTTGGCCGGCGGCGTGAATTGCAATCGCTCAGCGTGGTCGGCGGCAGGCCAAACGATTTCGCTGGTCTTTCCGCGTTTTCACCGCGCGCGGAGCAAGGAGCGCTCGAAAAGTCTCGGGCGAAAACGTAGAACTCGCAGCTTCGCGGCCGTCGGCGCCGCTACTTGGGCGCCAGCACGCAAGTGATTCGCTTGCCCTGCTGGTTGGGCGGAGCTTCGACCTTGCCCACGTCGTCCAGGCTCTGGATTACCTGGCGGATGACGCGCTGGCCCTCTTCGATGTGGGCCAACTCGCGGCCGCGGAACACGACCGACACGATCACCTTGTCTTTGTGCGTGAGGAACTCGCGCGCGTGACTGACTTTGACCTCGATGTCGTGCACGCCCGTTTTGGGGCGGACGCGGATTTCCTTGATCTTGGTCTGGTGGGTGTGGGTCTTGTGCTGCCGCTTCTTTTGCTGGTATTTGAACTTGCCGAAGTCCATGATGCGGCAGACCGGAGGACGCTCGTTGGGCGCCACTTCGACCAAATCCAACTCGGCCGCGCGCGCAGCAGTCAAGGCTTGTTCGGTGGGCATGATGCCGAGCTGTTCCCCTTCCGCGGAAATGACGCGGACCGGCGAGATGCGGATCTGTTCGTTGATCCTTTGTGACCGTTCGATCGGTGTTGTCCTTTCAATAAACAATGTAACGGGAACGCTCGTGCAATGTTCGCGATAGGCTCCATAAGTTTAGCATTTTCAATACTCGTTCGCCTGGCGTCCGGCGGCGCTTAAGCCGGCATTCGGCGCCGGCGCCGCCTGGCGGATCGTCTTGTCGGCGACTTCAGCTTGCAATTTGGCAATCGCCGCCGCGACGGGCATCGCCCCCAGGTCGCCCTCGATGCGATCTCGCACCGAGACCGTGCCGCCGGCCATGTCTTTTTCGCCGACGACTAGCATATACGGAATCAGCTTCAACTGCGCATCGCGAATTTTGGCCCCTAACTTCTCCGAGCGATAGTCGCCCGTCACGCGGAAGCCGGCCGCGCGGAACTGCGCTTCGACGTCGCGGGCGTACTGCTCCGACTTCTCGCTGACGATCAGCACCCGGGCCTGCTCCGGCGCCAGCCAAAGCGGGAACGCCCCGGCGAAATGCTCGATCAGCACGCCGATGAACCGCTCGAGCGAGCCCAGCGGAGCGCGGTGGATCATCACCGGCCGGTGCGCCGCATTGTCGGCGCCGATGTATTCCAAGCCGAACCGCTCGGCGCTGGGCAGATTGTAGTCGAGTTGCACCGTGCCGAGCTGCCATTCGCGGCCCAGGCAGTCGGCGACGACGAAATCGGCTTTCGGCCCGTAGAAGGCCGCTTCGCCCCGTTCGATGTCCAGGTTGGGCAAATTCATACTGCGGCAGACTTCTTCGAGCGCCGCTTCGGCCCGGCGCCAGCTTTCTTCGCTGCCCACGTATTTGTCGCTCGCCGGATCGCGAAAACCCAGCCGCACGCGGTAATTATTCAACCCCAGCACATTGAGCACGTGCTGAGTCATCTCCAGGCAACCCCGGAATTCGTCGGCCACCTGTTCTTCGGTGCAGAACAAATGGGCGTCGTCTTGGGTGAAGCCGCGCACGCGGGTCATGCCGCCCAACTCGCCCGACTGCTCGTAGCGATAGACCGTGCCGAACTCGGCCAGCCGCACCGGCAAATCGCGATAGCTGCGCGGCTTCGACTTGTAGATCATGATATGGTGCGGGCAGTTCATCGGCTTGAGCAGATATCGCTCTTGCTTGCGGCTCCAGTCCTTGAGCGCAGCCAGTTTCGCCTCGACGGCGGCGGCGGCATCGTAGGCGGCGTCGAAACCGGCCAGCCGCGCCGCTTCGATCAGCTTGGCTTCCCCTTCCGCCGTCAAGTCATGCTCGGTCGATTCGTCGCTGACGTCGAGTTTCCGCGTCAGGTAATCGATGATCTGGCCGGCGTCATGGCCGAAGATCGGCATGAATTGCGATTCGCGATAATAGGGAAAATGCCCGCTCGTCTCGTACATCTCGACGCGGCCGATGTTCGGCGTGTAGACCGGTTCGTACCCGCGCTTGAACAATTCCTCGCGCACGAAGGCTTCGAGCAGCCCGCGGACGATGGCGCCTTTGGGCAGCCACAGAATCAAGCCCGAGCCGACCAGCGGGCTAGTCGCGAATAGCTCCAACTGCCGGCCCAGCACGCGATGGTCGCGGCGTTTGGCCTCTTCGACCAGTCGCAAGTGCTCTTCGAGTTCCTGCTTGGTGAACCAGGCCGTTCCATACAGCCGCTGCAATTGCTGCCGCGAGGCGTCGCCTTTCCAATAGGCGCCGGCCACCGAGAGCAGCTTGAACTCGCCGATGGCGCCGGCGCTGGGCACGTGCGGGCCGCGGCAGAGATCGAGAAACTCGCCTTGGCGATAGAACGACAGCGTTTCCTGGTCGGCCAGGCCCGTTTCGATGTGTTCGACCTTCAGCGGCTGGCCCAGATCGCGGCAGATGGCCAGGGCCCGCTCGCGCGGTTCGACCAGCCGCTCGAACGGTTCGTTGGCTTTGACGATCTTGGCCATTTCGGCTTCGATCGCCGGAAAATCAGCCTCGGTTAGCGAGCGTTCCAGCCCGCCAATGTCGTAATAAAAGCCGTTATCGATCGTTGGCCCGAAGGCCAATTGCACGCCGCCAAACAACCGCATCACGGCCCGGGCCATCACGTGCGCGCAGGAATGCCGCATCACGGCCAGCGCCTCGCGATCCTTTTTCGTGAGCAGCCGTAGCGAGACCTCGCCCGCGTCGGGAAGCTGGAAATCGACTCCGACCGTGCGGTTGTCGACCTGAGCGGCGACCGTCGCTTTGGCCAGCCGCGGACCGATTTCTTGAGCCACGTCGATGACGCGGACCGGCCGGTTGAATTCGCGAACGCTTCCGTCGGGCAGCTTGACTTTCAGCATGTTGCTCCAGGTTCTTTCGTCAATCACCGCCGCAATAACGCCAGGGTCGGCATCGATACAAAGGATGCCGGCGCGAACTTTCCCCCTCTGGCAGTCGCTCGCTCGGCTCAGCGGAGCCGAGCAGTTCATTGCGGCACGCAAAGTATAAACCTTCAGAGGTTTCCGGCAAGAGAAGGGTTCGCGGCGGCGGGCGTAGGTCAGGCTTTCTAGCCTGACGGGGAGTCAGGGAGAGTCAGGCTGGAAAGCCTGACCTACCACCGCCGCAACGGCCAAGGCGGCCGTTTCGACGCGCAAGATTCTCGGCCCGAGCCCGACGATTTGCCAGCCGTGATCGCGTGCGAGGCTCAGCTCTTCGTCGGTCCAGCCGCCTTCCGGACCGATGGCGGCCTGCACGCTGGAAGGCGCCGGGCAAGCGGACAGGATTTCGCGCAAGCTCGCTTTGCCCGACGGGTCTGCTAGCACTCGCAGGCAGCCGGGCGGTTTGGGAGCCGAGCAATCACTCGCCCAGGATTCAGAGGCCGCGATTTCCATCAAGCGGTTGCGGCCGCACTGTTTCGAGGCCTCGATTACCGCGCGGCGCAGGCGAACCAGCGCCTTGTCGACCGGTTGGGCCACGCCGCGAGCTGTTTCCAAAGGAACCAGCCTGGCCACGCCCAATTCGACGGCTTTTTCCACGAGCCAGCGCTGCCGATCGCCCTTCGGCAAGGCCACGGACAAAGTCGCTTCCAGCGGCAATTCGCGATCAATGGCCATCCGCTCGACGATTGCCAGCTCCACCTCTCTGCGCCCGAGACGCTCGATGCGGGCTAAGAATTCGGCCCCGCTGCCGTCGAACAGCGTCGCCGCCTGCCCAGGCTTGGCGCGCATCACGTGCAATAAGTGATGCGCCTCGTCGCCGGTCAGCTTGACCCGATTGCCGACGATGGGAGCTTCGACAAAGTAGCGGTCGGCCATCGCGCCCCCCCCAAAGGAAAAACTAAGTAGAGCGACACATTCTACCGATTAGCTAAAGAATAGCGATTCCTGCGCGAGGCCTGACGCCCCGTCAGGCTGGAAAGCCTGAGCGTACAACTGGAGTCTTTCTATGTATTTGAATTACTGGCAGTTGCAAAAAAGACCCTTCGGCAGCGGGGCAACGCAGCCGCCATATATTCCCAGCTCGACCCACGAGGAGGCGCTGGCCCGCTTGCAGTACCTGGTTGAATCGCGCAGCCGGCTGGGCTTGCTGTTGGGGGCGCCGGGCAGCGGCAAGTCGTTCTTGCTTGACCTTTTGTCCCGCCAGTTGCGCCGGGTTTCCGCCTCGGCGCCCTGTTTCAGCCTGCAAGGGCTCTCGGCGCATGAGATGCTGTGGACGCTGGCGGCCATGTTTGGCTTGCACCCCGATCGGACGGCGAAGTCGTTCGACTTGTGGCTGCGAATCAACGACCAGGTCGCCGAAAACCGCTGCCAAGGCATTGCAACCGTGATTTTGCTCGACGACGCCGACGTCGCTCGCCGCGAGACGTTGGAAGAGGTCGTGCGTTTGGCCCGCGGCGAACCGGGGCTGCCGAACCGGCTGACGCTGGTGCTCGCCGGACGTACCGATCGCATGTCCGTGATCGGGCGGCAGTTGTTGGAGTTGACCGAATTAAGAATCGATCTGGCCGTCTGGGAGTTTCCGGACACGGAGAACTATGTGCGGCAGAGTCTGTTGCTCGCCGGGCGGAAAAATCCCGCCTTTTCCACTGAAGGATTGCTCCGCTTGCACGAATTATCGGAGGGCGCCGTCCGCCGCGCGGCCCTGCTGGCCGATTTGGCCTTGTTGGCCGCCGCCGGCGAAAAACTGCCGCTGGTTGATGCCCACACCGTTCAAGCCGTCTACGACGAGTTAGGCGTGATGGACGACCTGACGGCGTCGGGGGCGCAGTTGGTCTAGTATTGATCGGGCCGCGCCCTAGAATAAAGAGCGACATTTGCGGCCCTTTTACGGATAAATCCGATCATGGCTAAAGCCTCTGCAAACGCTGAGACCAACTCGGCCGCGCTCGAACAAATTGAAATCGATCTGAAGGATCCTTTTCTGGCGGCATTTTTGGCCTGGCTGATCCCCGGCGCCGGCCACTGGTATCAAGGCCGCCGCCACAAGGCCGTGTTGTTCTTCGTGTGGATTCTCGGCACGTTCGTGTTCGGGCTGTACTTGGGCGAAGGCCGAGTGGTGTACGCCTCGCTACGCGATAACGACCGGCGCCTGCCCTACTTGTGCCAGATTGGCGTCGGCCTGCCGGCGCTGCCGGCCTTGGTGCAAGCAGCCCGCAAAACTCCGCTGCAATTTCCGATTTACGAAGATTTCATGGCTCCGCCGGAAGTCAGCCAGATTCCCAACCAGGAAGACGAGCTCGACCGACTGCAGAAGAGAATGCACCGCTATTGGGAATTCGGCACGGTCTACACGATGATCGCCGGGCTGCTGAACATTCTGGCCATCTATGACGCCTGGGGCGGCCCGGCCTTCGCCTTGGCGGCGCCGGAAAAACACAAGGAGGACGACGAAGGGGACGGCCAGGACGACGACAAGGCGTCGAAAGGGAGCGGGGGATGATCTTCGCAGGTTTCGCTTGGCCGCTGCTCGCCGCGGGGCACATCAACGATTTGTGGTACGCGCTGCCGCTGATCGTGGCGGTGAGCATGGTCTATTCGGCGACGCGGCACGAAGCGATGGAAGCCATTCTTTCCGGGGCCCTGCGCATCGGCGCCTGGATCACCGGGTTCATGGCGTTTTTCTTCGTGGTCCTGTTTTTGATGTCGTCGAGCCTTTAGCCCCGTCAGCCCGCTCCCCGTAAGCCCGTTTGAGGTGTAGTATGGAGGGGTATGGCAGACGACGTTGAATTGGACCGCGAAACGGACTCGGAACCGAAGCCCGCTCCCTCGGGCGCCGCGGCAGGCACGGCAAACCGCTTTTGGCAAGCCATTCGCCCCGCGCTGGATCAAGCCTCGCTGAACCTGCGGGTTTGGCTGCCGATTCTCAGCACTCCCGACATGAAGGGCCGGGAAATCCGCTACGGGGCTCGCGAGCACCGCGCCGGGCTGAAATGGCAAATCGCCCTGCCCGAGCAGTGCTGGCAGTGCGGCAAGACCGAAGGGCTCGAGCGACGCGAACTGAGCCGGTCGGTACGGCGGTTCGAGTCGCCGCTGAGCATTATCTCCGGCACGTTCGGCATTGCCGGCGCCTTGCTCGTACTATGGGTGGTTGCCCCCTGGGGTTGGCCGTTGAAACTGGCCTTTCTGCTCGTCATCGTCGGCGCCGCGCTGCTGTTTGTCAAAAGCTGGAAAGAACGCGTGCGGATGACGATCTGGACGTGTCCCGAGCACGCCGAAGAGCTCACGGCGCCGGGGATTTCTCTGGGCGAGGACGATCTCTACGTATTCGTGGCGACCGAGTCGCTGGCCGAAGCGGCGAGGGCCGAATTGAAGGCCGCCCGCCGTCGCGATTTGCCCGACCGGCCTCTTAGTTCCGGGCAAGCCAGTTCCGGGCAAGTTCGCCCGGCCAAAGCCGACAAGCCCGCCGCCGGCGAACGGGCCGGCAACCGAGCGCCCTCGGACGATGAACCGCCGCCCCCGTCTCGGCCCCTGCCGACTCGCTCCGAATTGCCGCCATTGAAATTGGCCGGCGATGAGGAAGAGAAGTCATGATGCCTTCGACAGCCTGAGGCCATCGCCAAGTCCGAAGCTGGATCGCGAAAACGCGAAAGGACGAAAAGGCGAAGTACCCCAGGAAAGTCGACGAAGCCCATGATCGCCTGATTGCGCAGAAATCGTCTTCGACCTTTTCGCGTTTTCGTCCTTTCGCGCTTTCGTGATCTTCCGACGACCGAACATACGCGCGATCGTTGCCCTCGTAAATCCGGGCTGCGAATAGCTCTGCCGAACTTTCGCGCAGCGCGCAAAAAAAACCCGCTCCGGGCTGGCTAACCCGGGCGGGTTTCTTTTTGTCAATTTGATAGTTTGTCAACGAACTTGCCGAGGCAAGTCATTGACCGATCCCAAGTAGCACAAGGACCGTCCTCACATAGAACGCGTGAGTGTCACCACTCCACGCGTTAAGAATCCTTAGAAAGGAGGTGATCCAGCCGCAGGT
>Ga0307372_10001123_pt1 | contig 46771 bp, 42 predicted proteins | sample OX1MG_FD_202533 | JGI IMG/M metagenome (GOLD analysis project Ga0307372, IMG submission 202533) | Soil microbial communities from Risofladan, Vaasa, Finland - OX-1 | ecosystem: Environmental > Terrestrial > Soil > Coastal area > Acid sulfate soil | place: Finland: Risofladan, Vaasa | collected...
CAAGTGAAGGGCGGCCGGAAAAACTGTGATGAAGATGAAACCAAAACTACAAACGACACGCCCCAGGAGGGGCGAAATAACCGGCCGGACTCTACTTATAACTGGTGGGAAGTTGGGGTGCAGGCCAACTGGGTCGACCCTTTCAAAGAATTCCTGGGGGTTCTCGACGGCACCGACGTCACGCGTCTTCGTCAGTGCCCTATATGCAATCACTTCTTCCTGGTCTTTCGAAAAGACCAGAAAGCCTGTTCCAAGCGATGTAATGCGGTACGCCGGGTGCGTGACTGGCGCGCGAATCAGGAGCAGCACGAGTACAAACGCAAATTGAGGGGAGCGGGACTCCTCCAGCGAAAGAAGAGGAAGCGTCGATCGAATGCGCCATCCTCGTTTGGATCGAGGTCATCCATTCCCAGAGGGTAAGATTCCCAATGCTCGAATGGTGGTCGCAGCTCGCCGCTTACAAGTCTGACCAACTGGGTTCGTCCCGCTCTCACCGCCCGGCAAGAGCCTCCGACCTGGAAACCAAATCTCGAGGAGGCGTGGGATTCCGCTTCGACGGGACTACAGGGACGACGCAGCGGGCACCGCTAGAGCTGCAGTCGCGAAACGATGCGCTCATCATTGTAGACGGACTGCCCGACGCCGTTGCCGGCCGCAAACTTCTTCTTGAGCGCTTCAATTCTCTATCCGGCAGCGCCCTCCTGTTCGCACCTATGGAACGGCGTTGACAAGCACGCTCTGCTTATTTGGCTCAAATCGAACGCGCATTTGGATGATGTAGAGAACTACATCCTATGTGACATCCGAAGCCGATTCTCGCTCAGAAACCCGTTCTCTTCGCAAGAAATGATCGCTTGGAAGCGTCGTCTGGAGCAAGAAGTAAATGAGGAGAAAAATTTCGGAAGGCGACCCAGCCACTGGTCCTAAGGACTGATTGCGTCCAGGAGCGACGGGTAGAGTCGATACAGCCACACCGACAGCAAGCGATCGATGTTCAAGAGCCGCACGCGCTTTGGGTGCTGGCGGCATAACACCATGAGCTGCTGGCGTAGGAGGAGATTCTCGGCCTCAAGCCGCGCTCGCCTCGTCAACCGCGACCGGATAGCAAGCAACAGCTGGATCAGAAGCGCGACCATCGGCCGCTTCCATTATTATACGGCCACGCGCGCGTCATCCCGGATAAGCTTTTCGGGAGGCACAGCGGATTCCGCTCTCGGCATTGACGTTTCGGATCTGGGCGCCGGGCGACCGACATAATCACCGGCCGGAAGGGACCAATGGCGTTCTGACCCGTGGAGGATTGGGCTGAACCGTTAATCTGGGGGCCGCGCTGGCGCAGTTCGTCCAAAAAATGGGCGCGGTGCTTATTTCGGGAAAACCGTTCGGATCATATTTTTTACCCAGCCGTCCTGATACGGACTAAGCAGCCGAACGTTGACTTCGATTCGTTTGAATTTCCACCGCCCGTCCTCTGCGGCATAGCGGTCACAATATTCTCCAGCCACCCATACCGGCTCCTCCCGGTGGTTCGCGTCGGGCATCTTGGCGAGTTCCCACAGGTACCAAGTGCCCTCGGCCGATAAGCAGTCATCAGCGACGGTAATGAGAGGCTGAAGGTAGTAGTGAAGGGTCCATGTGATCCCGTTGCGCTCGGCATTATGGTCGAACATGTCCTTGAGGGCAGCGTGACCGCGAATGGTCCCGGAAAAGGGCGGATTCAGGACCAAAGCGGCGTCTTCCGTAAACATGGGGATCAGACGCGCGGAGTTGTGATTGTCGTCGCAGGCGCGCGAATAGTCCCAGCGGAGCTGCTTTATCGCCTCGATGGCCTCGAGGCGCCGCAAGCGGCGCTCCACGATCTCGACTCGTTTGGCTAATTCCATCGCTTACCGCATTATTTCAGCCAACAGTGCGTTTCTCATTCGTGCATAGGCAGAAACCGTTCGGGATCAAAGCCATCGATGACTCCCGGCTGCTTGAATAACTCCACTGCGTTAGCCACCTCGGCCAGCGAGAGGACCAGGTAGAAGAGCCGCTTTTCCTTCATCGGCATCTCTTCCAAAGCGAACTGGTTGAGATATTCGATGATCGCTTCACCGCGCGGCAGGATCGTGTCATAAAACGCCTGAATCTCGGCCATCGAACTCGCCAGGCGCTTGCGATTGCGCGCTCTCTCAGTGGGCAACGACCACACTACAAATGGCTCTAATTCCTTGAATTTCTCGGGCAGCACAGCTTCGTCCATGCCAGTTACCTCCAAACCTTTACCAGGACAGCGTTACTCGCCGACGTAATCGGCGACCACCTTGTAGTTATGCCTAAGCAGGATCTCTTCATCCTGAAGAATAAAATGGGTCTTGGCTCCCGACCCTAGCATCGCCTGAATCCTCTCGTGGACGCTGCCGTCCTCGAGCAACGGGTCCCGGAGTCCGCACTTCGCAAATTCCTGACTGAACCTTTCACCTGCGTTACGCGCCTGCGGGTAGTAAGTTCTGACTTCCCAAATAGTGTGGTCAACCGCGAGCGGCCACAGGTTGTAGGTAAAGTAGGTCCCGTCCATGAGCGCCATCACGAAATTCGGAAAGATGGCCCAGAAGTCGAACGTACCAACTAACTGGCTGCCTTTTTTTCCGCCGTATGAAGCCCCACCCATCGCGGCCAGGGTAGTAGCGCCGTAGCGGCGGGCAAGCGCCTCGACCGGAGTCAAATTCGAAGCCGGGCTTTCGCCGCTGCCGCCGGCCGAGACCAGGCGATGGCGCTTGAACAGTCTCACGTCGAGCGCATGAAAAATGATGTCTTGAATACCGTCATCGAACGATTTCACGAAAGTGCGCTTATGCAGAAAGGGCACGTGATAGCCTTCTTGCTGGGCGTCGAGCAATACTTTCCAGTTGACGCGCTCGTCGGCCTGGTAGGTAAAGCGGGTGGTCAGTTTATCGAACGGGTAGCCTTCGAGGTGGTCGGCGACTTCGCCCAGGTATTCGCGCAGGCTCTCCTTTGGATTGGGGTCGAGATTGACGAAGATGAACCCCTCCCAGATATCGGTCGCGACAGGGGTGGGTCCGTTGTCCTCTTTCTTGAGGTCGAAGAAATTCGGCTCGTCGGTGACGCCAATAAGCCGTCCCGTGGAGTCGTAGGTCCAGCCGTGGAACTTGCAGGTAAAGGCGCGCCGATTGCCGCTCGCGTCCCATACCAGTTGGTTGCCGCGATGCGAGCACATGTTGTGGAAGCCGCGCACTTTACCGTCCTTGCCTCGGACCAGCAGGATCGAGGTCCTACACACCGCCACGTCGCGCACCAGGAAGTCGCCGGCCTGCGGTAGCTCCTCTACTCGTCCCATATTCAGCCACACGCGTTTGAAGATCCGCTCGCGCTCCAGCTCGAAGTATTCGGGCGAAACACAGGGTCGGTTGCTCACGGGACCGGTCCCTATTTGAGGGAACTTCCGCGCCCACTGCTGTGCCGTGCCATTTTCCGAAGCTGCCATTAGCGAAACCTCGCTTATGCGTTTCTCTCGGCGATCGCGCTCGCCTCGCTCGAGTTCGATGCCGATGCTGGTCCACCAGTCCACTGACCCAGGATTTTGTAGAAATGGCGGAGGCAGACTTCTTCGTCTTGCAGGATGAAGTGCTTCTTCGCCCCCGAACCTAGCACTTGCTGAGTGTTCTCCAACGTACTGAAATCTTCCAGCCAGGTATCACGATTAACGCATTTGGCGAACTCGACGCTGAAATGCTCTCCCGCCGTCCGAGGCGGAATCACATACATCTTGATTTCCTGATACATCCGATCGTGGCTGATGGGCCAGAAGTTGTGAGTTTGGAAGGCCCCATTAAACGGCGCCAACCAGAAATTGGGAAAGATCAAATAAATATCGAAAAGCCAGTTTGGATCGCGCCTGGGATTAATGCCCTTGGGGAGATTGTTTCGATCGAGAAAGCCCAAATCCTCGCGCTTGATGCTCCAGCCGAACCGGTGCGCTAGTGCTTCGGAAGCACTTGGCGCATGGGCCATGTTGCCGGGCAGCGAGAGCATCCGATGCGGCCCGAAAAACTTGATGTCCAGGGCATGCATGAAGGGGTTGCCTGGAATAATGCAAATGTCACCAAGCGTACGGCGGTGCAAATAGGGGGCGTGATACCCCTCCTGCTGCGAATCGACGGCGATCTTCCAGTTGCACTCTAAATTGCCCTTGTAGCCATAACCGAAGGCGAACTTGTCAAATGGATAACCCTTGAGTTGCTCCACCACTTCGCCCAGGAACTCGTGCAAGGTTTCCTTCGGGTTGGGGTCCACATTGATGAAGATGAACCCTTGCCAGACATCAGTAGCAACCGGGGTGAGCCCGTGCTCTGCCTTGTTCAGGTCGAAAAAGTTGGCTTCGTCCGGAACGCCTACCAGCTTCCCCGCGGTGTCGTAGGTCCAGCCGTGAAACTTGCAGGTCATCCGCCGGCAGTTTCCCTTGCTGTCCCAGACCAGTTTGTTGCCACGGTGCGAGCACATGTTGTGAAAACCCCGTATCTGCCCGTCGCGGCCGCGCGCAACAACGATCGAGGTCTGGCAGACCGCCAGATCGCGTACCAGGAAGTCCCCCACCTGCGGTATCTCTTCAACCCGACCGACGTTCAGCCAAGCCCGCTTGAATACCCGTTCGCGCTCCAACTCGAAATATTCACGCGAGATGCACGGCTCGATCGCAACCGGACCGGTTCCTAACTCCGGATACGCGCGCGCCCATCGCTTTCCGTCTGTCGAATTGCTCACGAGTCTCCTACTCCTCTGATGACTCAATACCGGCGCACAGTAACACGATGCGCTTCAACCTGACCAGCTTACCTGCGAGTGACCTCGACCGGCGAGGATTAGCGCGGCCTGCCCGATTTTTTGTACCAGTTGAAGTGTTAGTCTAGGTGGCTGCAACTGCCAAGGAAGAGGGTTCACGATTTTCATCGCGACCCGCGCCGGCGGCCGATAGCCGAGCGCGGAATGGGGTCTGATGGTGGCCTATCCAAAACCTAAACCCGGCCGTATAGATGATGAAGTCCGCCGAGGATTCGTATCGCGTGATGCGGCCGAACTTCTGCCCCCGTCGAAAATCTGGAGCATCCTTATCCAATGAGAGATGGGGCCGGACCTCGTTATACCCCTTCGGCCTGGTGCAGCGCCCGCTCCGACCACATGTTGCCCTTCTGCGTCTTTTCTCCATTGAATCCAAACAGGCATGAACGGCGGCCACCAATTCACCCCACGTGTGGCCGGCCGGCAGTGACCGCAAAGCGGCACCGGCCAAAAGTGATGTTTGTATTGACTCATGGAAAGTGCTTGACTCCACGGAGTTGCATATACAACATAGGGCTTGATATGAGGAGCAGCTTACATACGGCGGCAGAACTAGTCGAAATCGGCCCTGCTTGTCTTGCGTTCCGGACGCGGTTGTTGAGTCGCGTGATCAGCGCGATTTACGACGAGGCGCTGGCGCCGCTAGGTCTTAAGGGTTCCCAACTAAACGTGCTATCCGCTCTGGCGCGCCGAGGCCCGTCAGCGCAGACGGAATTGTGCGAAGTGCTGAAGATGGACAAATCGACCCTGAGCCGGAACATCGAGAGGATGCGTAAGCGCGGCTGGCTCACTGCGAGCGTTGACGAGGACAACCGCACGCACAGGGTGAACTTAACGTCGAAAGGCGCGAAGCTCCTGCGCGACGCCTTCCCCCTATGGCGTAACGCACAGGCAGAAGCCGCGAGACGGATGGGGAGCGAAGGGGTGTATGCGCTAGGCGTTCTCATCAAGCAGCTCCGGGGGTCTGAGAAGGCCGCGCGCAAACCTTTGAAGCCTCCGAACGCGGGTCTGGAAAGCGGCGAATAAACGGCAGGTCGGTCCCCAAATCGAATGTGAAACTTGTGGGCTTCGCCTACGCGTTCCTGTTCGTTCCAGTGAGCCTGCTCGCATATTCGTACCTGCCCAAGGACAAGAACAACAAAGGTTCGAGCCTGATAAATCTCTGCCGCAATTGGGGCGGAAGCTTCGGCATCTCGTTTGTCACCACGATGTTAGAGCGGCGCACCCAGTATCACCAGAGCGTGCTCGTCGCCAATCTCACTTCCGCCGATGCCGGCGTGCGCGGATTTGTCAGCCAAGCGAGCCAATATCTGGTGACGCGCGGCAGGAGCGGACCAGACGCAGTGCATCAGGCTTACGGACTAATGGGAAACGCGATGAACCAGCAGGCGAGCATGCTCGCCTTCATGGATTGTTTTCACCTGCTTGGTCTCATCGTGATTATCGGCCTGCCATTGGCGTTTCTGATTCGACGCTTCGAGATCGGCAAAAGCATGGGCCCGGCGCACTAGGAGGAGCAACACATGTCAAATATCCCATTGACGAGGAATGGTGAATCATTGAAAGGAGGCGGAAGGACTATTCCACAGGAAGAGTTTCCCGAGTTTCCCGCGCCTATAGGCAAACTCCTGGGCTTGACGCTGACAAAAGCCGGATGCGGCCAGGCCGCGATCGAGTTCGAAGCCGGTCCGCGCTACGCCAACCCGATGGGCACGCTTCACGGTGGCGTGAATCTCGACAATCATCCCACTGTTATTGAAATTCGCCGTCGTAATGCCGGCGGAACCACGGTGCTCGAAGCGGCGCCGCTGGGCGCCGACTTGCTGAAGAGGGTTTGCCTCGAGGCCGGGGCCGACGACGTCGGCTTGGTCGAAATCGACCGGCCAGAGTTGGTCGCGGAACGGGTCAATATCGAGGCAGCCTTCCCGCACGCCAAAACTCTGGTGAGTTTTGTCTGCAGGATGAATCGCGACCCGATTCGCAGTCCGGCACGCTCGGTCGCCAATCTCGAGTTTCATCAGACGACCGACCGGGTCAACGAAGTGGAGCAGCGAATCGTTGCGGCATTGCACGAGCGTGGTTTCCGGGCGATCAATCCTGCCGCTGGCTTTCCGATGGAGATGGATCGCTTCCCTGACCGAATATGGGTGGTCTCAGAAAAGACCGTCGCCGTGGCAGCCGGGCTGGGCCAGATGGGCATTCACCGCAACGTCATTCACCCCATTTTCGGCAACTTCATTTTGCTAGGCGCCGTAATTACCGACGCGGAGGTCACCGAACACGCAAGGCCGATCGATTTCAACCCCTGTCTGGAGTGCAAGCTCTGCGTCGCCGCGTGTCCGGTCGGAGCCATCGGTGACGACGGAAATTTCAACTTCTCCGCCTGCTTCACGCACAACTACCGAGAGTTCATGGGCGGCTTCATCGACTGGGTGGAAACAATCGCGGGAAGCGATGGCGCGACAGCGTATCGACGCAAGGTGACCGACTCCGAAACGGCCTCTATCTGGCAGACCCTTTCTTTCGGTGCGAACTACAAAGCCGCCTACTGCATGGCAGTGTGCCCGGCCGGCGAGGAAGTGATCAGTCCGTTCCTAGCGGACCGTAAGAACTACCTGCGCGAGGTGGTCAAACCGCTCCAGGCCAAGGTCGAACGGGTCTACGTGGTGCCTGGTTCAGACGCGGAAACCCACGTGCGGCGCCGATTCCCGCACAAGAAGCCCAGGCTGGTCTCCAACGGGCTCAGACCGACTTCCATAAAGGCGCTGTTCACGCGGTTATCCGCGGTCTTCCAGCGAGAAGCGTCTTCGGGCCTGGATGCGACGTACCTCTTTAAGTTCACCGGCGAAGAGAATTGTGCGTTCACGGTTGAGATTCGCAACAAGACCCTTGTCGTTCATTCAGGTCAGATTGGAACCCCCGACTTATCGGTCGCTGCCGACAGCCGTACCTGGCTTGAGTTCGTCAACAAGCAGCGCGGCATTCTGTGGGCTCTGATCACGATGAAAATCCGGCTTAACGGTCCGCTGCGACTGCTTAAAGCCTTTGGACGGTGCTTTCTGCGAAAGTTGCCAAGCTCCACAGAGAGGAAACGAAGCCATTCATCACTCGTACAGAGTGTGTCGAGCCTGATGACACAGCAGGCGACGATGCGCCAGCAACGTCGTTGGACCTCGTCGAATGCGACATCAAAAGCGGCGCGGCGCTGCTGTTGCTCTTTATCGGCGTCCACAATGCCTCGGACAGTGGGGTGTCCCTACCAAAAATCTGATTTTAGCGAGCTTTGGAGCACTGCCGAGACCTTCTGTACTTGATGGGCGTGAATGCTTGGGCGCAGGCGACGCCCTCGAGGACCAGCGCGCTGACCCGGGCTCGCGCTCGATTGACCTTCAATGGCCTGGGCGCGGACGATTGCTCGCACCGGAACGATGAGAGGAAGAGCAGACGCGGGAGCCGATCAGTCAGGCGGCGCGCCGCTCGTAGCGGTGATGCAGTCCACCGACTTGCGGGAACGCAATCACCTTCCCTCGCTCAGGTAGCTGAACCGGGCGAGTGTTGGGGCAATCCTTCGCCAGCAAAAGATGCGTTCGCGTCCGATGGTAATAATCCACGTACGATGAGAGCACGCGACGTAGAAACCGCGGCGCGGTATCTCACGGGAAGGCCTCCGTAACCTGACGCGACAGCCAAGCAGAAGTCGGATGGAGGGTGATGTTGAAGTGGACCACCTTGCGCCGGTCGTGAACCAGGATCAGGGCAACAAACAGCAACCGGAAGGTTGCAGATGGCACCACGAACATGTCGATAGCGGCGATGCCGGCTATCTCGTTGCGCAGGAAAACCCGCCGGGTCGGTGACGAGGAGCCGGGTTTTCGCACCATGTATTTGGCGACCGTCGCTTGGCAGACCTCGATGCCTATCTTCAGCAACTCGCCGTGGATGCGCGGTGCGCCCCACAGGGCGTTGCTTCTGCTCATCTGCCGGATCAGATCACGAATCTCCCGATCGACCGACGGGCGTCCGGACCGTGAGCGCCATTGCCAATAGAGCCGAAACCCTTGCCGGTGCCACTGGACCACGGTCGCCGGCTTTACCAGATCAAATCCAAGCACCGTGGCCGTACCCGATAAAGCCAGACCCAGATCAGGCGGTCTATGGCGAACAGCCGAACACGACCTGGGTGCTGGCGGCGCAAGACGGCCAGTTGGTGGCGAAGCGCGATAACCTCAAGCTCCAAGGCTGCCCGGCCTCGGCAGCGGCACACGAGCTACGAGTAGAGTTCCGACCAGAGCGTGAGCATCCGTCAACACTACGGCACGCCGCCCCACATTCGCTAGACTTTTCAACCTTGCGGAGTTTTTGGTAGGCAGACTCCTTGCGTGCAGTGACCGAGGTCCGCGACTACCTGTTCGCGACGTTCCAGCTCTCGCAGACGACACTGCGCTCGGTCGGTGGCCAGAACGAGCTTGACGATCTCCTAAGCCAGCGCGACAAGCTTAATGCTAAGATCCAGGAGACCATCGACGCGCAGACCGAACCGTGGGGAATCAAGGTAATGTTGGTGGAACTCAAAAATATCGATCTGCCACAGGAGATGCAGCGCGTGATCGCGGCACAAGCTGAAGCCGAGCGCGAGCGCCGCACCAAGGTTATCGCAGCCGAAGGCGAATACCAGGCGGCGCAGAGGCTGGCCGAGGCCGCAGAAATCATGGGTCATAGCCCAATCACTTTACAGCTCCGTTATCTCCAGACGCTGGCCGCGATCGCGACCGAGCACAACTCGACCACTGTTCCTCCGTTGCCGACCTGCTGGAGCCGTTCCTGAGGATTCGCCAGCTGGGGTCCGATTCGTAACCGCTTCTGAGCGCCGCCGGCAACGCCACCCCGAGTGGCAAATAGCCGGTTCTAAAGCCTGGCGGGATGCGGAAGAAGGCCGACTGGTCGGAATTCCTCGCAGTGCTGCTCAAGGTGCACTAAGAAATTTGTGCGCCGTGTTGGAAGAATCTTTCATATAAGGCTACGTCCTCGGCACTGCCGATCGCGATCGGGGTACGCTGGTGAATGTCTTGGGTCTCGATGTCCAAAATTCGTCGCTGACCGTCGCTCGCACGCCCGCCCGCATTCTCGATCAGCAGCCCTAAAGGCGCACACTCGTACAGCAGGCGCAACTTGCCTGTTGGATGTTCGGGGTCGGCTGGATAAAAGAAGATGCCGCCCGAAACCAGGATTCTGTGAAGATCAGCGACAAACGCACCTGTATACCGCAGCGAATAAGGACCAGTCGTCGAGGTGTGGTTGCCAGTCAAATATTCAACGTATCTTTGAATATTCGGATGCCACTGAGGGAGATGTCCTAGATTCGCGCTGAAGTAGTTGCCGCGCGCAGGGCAGCGAATCTCAGCATGCGACAAAAGAAATTCGCCGAGATTGGGATCGAGCGTGAAGCCATACACACCGGCACATGATGTGTAAACCAGCAATGTGCTCGGTCCATACATCACGTAACCGGCAGCAACCTGTTCCGAGCCGCGCCGCAGAACCTGGAGCAAATCGTCCCTTCCCGACTTTTCGGGCCGCCGGTAGACGGCGAAAATCGTGCCGACGGCCCCATTCGCCTCAATGTTAGAGGAGCCGTCGAGCGGATCGGTGCACAGAATAAAATGCGAATTGGCTCCGCCCGGTACTCGCTTGGGTACCTCCATCTCCTCCGAGATGATCTCGGCGACGAGTCCGGTGCGAGCAAAGGCTCCGATCACGGTTTCGTTCGTGAAAACATCCAACTTCTTCTGTACGTCACCAGTCGCGTTTTGCTCGCCAGTGAAACCGAAGCTCCCTATCAGCGCTGCTCGTGTAATTTCGCGGGCCATGATCTTGGCAGCGAAAGCGAGTTGCACCATGAGGTGGCAAAATTCCGTGCCTAACGCCAGATACTTCGCCTCATGATTGAGCAGATGCCGCGTCAACGAAATCGCTTGGGTGCTCATAACATAATTCGTCTGTTGGAGTTGGTGCTATCTTACAGCCGACTGGCGCTTGTTGCACGAGAAGATTTCAAAGCTCTTTCAGAGGGCGTGGCCTACTTCGGCCTCGATTCGATGGCGGCCGACTCCGCCGCCGCGCCGGCGTATGCCTTACGCACCTTGTGCCGCAACTCATCCCGCGTCATAAGCCGGCTTCCTCGCCACCACCCTAACCGGCGTGTTTCCTACCGAGTTATCAGATAGTTGTCCCGTTCCCTCTATTTCGTCAGCGAAATCTACGGCGCTTTGTTCGGCGCCTAAAACGAATCCGCGTTGAAACCGTTTTTCAAGGGCCTGCTAAGCGGCTGGTATCTGAAGGCGGGATGGAGAAAAATAGTGGTGCACGAATGTCGTTGAGCGAGCGCGGGAGGATCGACCATGGCGGTCCGGGTCCATGTACATCTGAAGGTCGCCGACCTGAACGGGAGCATAGAGTTCTACCGACGGTTTTTCGGAACGGCTCCGGTCAAGGAGAAGCTGGATCAAGTTAAATTTCTGGCGGATTTCGCGCCGATCAACCTCGCTCTAACGCCGGCGAAACTGCAGCACGGCGAGCGGGCCGCATTGAGCCATCTCGGGATCGAGCTCGAGTCCAATTCGTTAGTCGAGGAGCATCTGAGCCGCGTCAAGGCGGTGGGAATCAAGGTCCGTGAACAACTGAACGTCAACTGCTGCTATGCGAACCAGACGAAGTTCTGGGTGATGGACCCCGATGGTGTCGAGTGGGAGGTCTACCACCTCAATTACGACCTGGTAGAGAAGCACGGTGGCGGAATCGAGGCGGCGAAGCCGCGCGGAGCGCTCCCGATTGCGGCGATCGACCCGGGGTCATCCTGATCGATGCCGAATTCGCGCGCCGGAGGGTCAATAGAATCCGTCGACGGTTTAGGTGTCCCTCACCCGTGAATGATTGCCGCGCGAGGGGCGTTCCTTTCCCGTAAGGAAGTGTTGCAACTTTGAGATACGGTGACGGAGGAGGCCCCGCGAGGAACCGGGGGCGCGGTCTCAGGCCGCCGGATCGAACAGCTGATCGATGAACTGATTCTGTTGGCGAACAGCATCGCTGCTGACCCAGCGTGCCTGCCCCTTGCGGATCATGTGCATCGCCTCGTATCCCTCTATCGTTCGCCGGGCCGCCTGGAACTCGCGTCGTTTGATCGCTCGATGATCCTGCTCTAGGACGACTCGGCGATTGCAGCGGTGAAAGCGGAAGGAACCCTGCGCCGCCGCTGCCGGCATCGACCGGTCCAATACTTGAACAACATCGATGACACGGGGTTGGGGATGCGCTGGATCGCTGAGCGCCTTGCGGAACAGGCGTTCGGCCGCCGCGGCATCGCGCAACGCCGACAGCAGGAAGTCGATGGTGGCACCGGTGGAATCGATGGGCCGATAGAGGTAACACCAACGGCCCTTCACTCGAATATAGGTCTCATCAACCCGCCAGAATTTGTTGGTCGGCTTGAGATGGCGGCGCAGCCGCTGTTCCAGTTCGGGGCCGTAACGCTCCACCCAACGCCAGATGGTCGTGTGATCAGCCGCCAGACCGCGCTCGGCGAGCAACTCTTCGACATCGCGCAGCAAGAGCGAGTGGCGAAGATACCAGCGCACGGCACACAGAATCAGCTCTGGCGCCGTCTGCCGCGACTTGAAGATTGTCGGCCGGGTTGCGTTCTTCACGATCCTTTCAGCCTACCAGCCAACCCCCGCCAAAGTTGCAACACACCCGTTTGAGGAGGAACAGGCTCCGTCGCCTTATGCCTGCAAAAGCCTCGTCAGGGGTGACCAGCAGGGGCACGAGACGCGCGATGCTTGCATTCCTAAATCCATCTTACTGGCTCAGGATTTCAACGTCGAAGACTCCACGTGCCAATAGTTGCTCGTGACCTGGTCTTTCAGAGCGGGCTTCAGAAAGCGGTCGAGGACTAGCTCTCATTCTCCAGCGTCTTGAGGCGTCGTCCTACCAGCATCGGGCCGTACACCATCTCGAATAAGCCGAACGCCGCAACCCAGCACCCAGCCGACAAGACAAGGAGAATCATCATATCGTTCAGATTCCACGATGCAGCGACCCGCGTGATCGCGGCAGCGTTGATTAGGACAAAGATAGAGACCGTTGCTCGGTTGGCCGTCAGGTTGCGTCCGGTGTGTCCAAGCGTAACCCGGGGCATCACTGCGAGGATCATGGTGCCGATGGCGCCTGCCGTCAGCGCGTGGATCGCCGAGTCGACCGGAACTCCGGTGGCGAGAATCGAAAGTCCGAGAAGCGCGATGCCGACAACTACCCAGGCATACCCGACATGCAAGGTGAAAAGCAGAGGCTCGGCCCACGTGGAGTCGCCCGCCCAGCGGACCAGCCGCCACGCGTTGAGGATGGCGGCGATAAGCAGAATCATGCCTGCCAGACGGAAATTGGGAAGCACGGCCCAGATAATAAGGCCCGCACCAAGCAGGCCGACCGCCACGCTGTCGAAGGCGGTGTGGGCAGCCGGTAGACGCGCACGGTGACGCTTGCTCAGCCAGTTGCGCGTGAAATTCGGAATGATACGCCCGCCTATCACCGAGATGAGTAGGATCGGCGCCGCCAGTCCGAGACGCCAGCCGAGGCCGCTCGGGACGGATATACCCAGGGACTCAAGGTGCATGAGCAAGTCGGCAATGATGAAAGTCGCGAGGAGCGCGGTCACCGGTAGATTACGCCAACTCCGGCCGAGGATAATTTCTCGGGCTGCTACCGCGAACAACCCAACCGGGAAGGACAGATCGGCGACGATCGCCAGCCAGGCGGGAAGATCGGCCGAAATCAAGCAGGCGATGCGGCCCAGCAGCCACAGGCCCGCGAGCAGCGCGAGCGGGCGGCCTCGCACTGGCAGCCGGCGGGTCCAGTTCGGAATCGCTGTCAGGAGGAAGCCTCCGACCGCTGCCATCACGAAACCGAACAGCATTTCGTGGATATGCCAGGTCAGCGGGTCGAAGCGGGTAGGCAATTGGAGGTACCCAACGAACATCGCGAGCCAGACGACAATCGCCACGATCGCCCAGCTTCCCGCAGCGAGAAACATCGGCCGGAAAGCATACGTGAGCACCGCAGGTTGCTTTGGGCCGCGGACGCGCCTTTCCTCGGTCGTGGCGGTCATGTCTTTCCTGGCGTCTTCCACCGGCGCTTCTTCTCTTAGTTGTTGGATAACGCGTCGCCAAGCAGACAATTAAATCCGTGCAGGGGCGATTCACGATGTGACCACAGACCCGAGCATCGCCCAGGACAAGAACGACGTATCGATGCCGGCGGGTGCGAAACCATTCGATTCAGGTTTCATACCTCCCGGTCAGAGTTGGAGCTACACGTTTACCCTGCCGGGTCGTTATCTCTATGCCTGTGTTCCTCACTGCCGGGTGTTCTTGAACTCCACGGTCGTTCCCCCCCGCGCAGAGCGTGAATACGCGCAAAGACTACCCGCCGGCAGGGCTCCCGTACAAGATCACAACGCGGTTTTCGATTTTCGCTGGAAGATACTTGGCGCCGATTGCTCCTCCGGTGATGGCGACGGCGTCGAATCTGACGCGAACATGTTGCCGAGCCAACGACTGTATGCGGGCGATCTCTAATTTCCGCGACATAGTCGTCGCATATGATGAAGCTGGGTCAGGTGGTGTAGAGCAGGCGCCGGTTCTGCCGCTCGAGCGCGTACATCTCGCCGCGATGCTCATACTCTGCAAGTTCGATCACCGCCTGCACCAGCTCCTCGGGATGGCAATTGAAACAGCAATGGCTGCCGGGCACTTCCGCATAAGTGAAATCGCGGATGTTTCCGGAGAGCCGCGGGTCCCAGGCTTCGCGATATTCCCAGTCGAAGGTGACGTCCTTGACGCCGTTGATGAAGCTTTTTGGAATCCGCTGTACACGCGGGTCATTGTAAAAGCGCTTGAGGTCGGGCTTATCGCTGAAGGAGCGCAGCGGCTGTGGCTGCCATCGTTGAAGATCGGCGGTCTGCTCCTCGGCCTTCATGTCCTGCATCCAGCGCTCACGAACCTGGTCGAGAGGTGGCAACGGGTAGCGATTGTCCTTGATCTTGTCGATCCCGGCGCTGTACTCCGGCGGGCACGCATCGAGGATCGACTCCCCGTCCTTCAGGATGAAGGCCATGTACCAGATGATGTGCGAAATCTTGTCCGGAATCTCCTGGGCAACCAGTTGATTGATAAGACCGCCGGTGCTGTTGCCGACCAGCACAACCCGATCGAGCCTGGACTGCTCGATGAATTCGATCACGGCGCGCGGGTAATCGGCTAGCGTGGCGGTCTCGATTTCGTCGATGCGCGTGCCGTGGCCCGGGCAATCGACCGCGTATGCCTCGCGCCCCCACGAGCGCATGATTTCGAGCACCCGATCCCAGCACCAGGCGCCGCGCCATCCCGGGTGAATGAACAGGTAATGAACGTCTTCTTTAACCCGCGACATGTACTCCTCCTCGCTAATCCGCGGTCGCCTAGTTCAGGTTCGCCGATACACAATCACGCGGGTAAACGGCTGTCCTAGCCCTGTTTTGCAAGCTCGAGAGCGTCCAGATGATCCTGCAAAAGCCGCGGTAGCGTTTCGGGATTTTCCCTGCCGAAACCACAGGGCGCGCCGAGCCCGAAATCAGGAAGGTATTTCCGCGCGAGTGCCAAACGCTGACAAAACCGCGCCTTGTCCTGCATGTTGTGAATCAGCCCCAGATATACACGGGCGTCCCCGACCTGAAGGTCGCGGAGAGGCTGATAGTAGGCATCGTCATTCGTATTCAGCGTCGGGATATGAACGAAGTCGACTCTGCGGCCCGATGCTGCGACGGCCGCGTTCGCAAACTTTACGGCCATCGCCAAATTTTTCGGGCTCACCATCGGCCATCCGCCGAGTGTTCCGTAACAAAGGTGGTGTCCGAGCATCACCTCGGAAGGAATCTCGCGGGACAGCCGCTCGATCGGCGCGACGTTGCGTTCAAACCGCCCCGCTTTGGGTGAATACGGATAGCCGAATTCAACGTCCTGGACCTCCACAGCCTCATCCCACTGAATTGCGAGCTCGCCAGCCGGAATCCGTTCCAGCATCTTGGCGACTTCGGCGCGGACCGCTGATTCATATCCAGGGACGATCTTCTCCCAGTCTGAGAAATCGTGGAAATACGGCATGACCGCGCTGATGCTGAGCGGGATGCAGACCTGAAGTCGCAATTCCCGAGCCAGTACTCCTTCCTTCTTCAACGTTTGAAAAACGAAATACGAATTGAGCGCGTCTCGCGCATACCCCAATCGCCACCCCGGATCACCGAAGCGGACAGAGCTCACCCCGGGTCTGACTTTGAACTCCCATTCATCGGTCAGATTTCGGGGCCGCCATCGTTCGACGCCGTGTTCCGGTGCTGGCCGCTTGAGGGTTTCGAGTTCAGGGTGACCGTTGTAGACGCGGTAAGCCAGCATGTCGACCCAGGCAGCGCGATCGCCTACTTCGCCGTCCGGCATGCAGGGAAGAAACCGACCGAGTCGTGCGCCCCACGTTCGGAACACGTCCGGAACGGTCTCCATAGGGATGCTACCAACTAGGAGCAGGTCGCCTTTCGTACTCATGTCGCTCTGTATGACAAAATTCGGTGTCGCTGGCAATTTGGGAAAAGCTTTGCTCAATTGGACCCGTTTTGGTTACCAAAAACCGACCCGCTGGACTGCGGAAACACGTTCTTTCCGCCTGGCTAGTGTTCGGGGGGCAGACCAATTGCTCGCGAATTCCGGCTCGTGAGCTCGCGATTCATAGGGATGAGGCCGTGGAGGCGCTGGACGTTGAGTTTGGCTATCTCTAGAAGTCCGCCATTTCATTGACCGCGCGATAGAAATTCCGGACCATGAACTCGCCGTCCTGGAGATTAAAATGATGCTTCGCGCCGGAGCGGAGAACCTCCCAGGTCTTCTCCAGTGTGCTGAAATCCTCAAGCCACACGTCGCGATTAATGGTCTTGTTGTACTCCCAACTAAAACGTTCGCCCGCCGTGCGCGGCAGCAACTGATGCATCCTGACTTCCTGGATCGTGCGGTCGTAGCCCATCGGCCACCATTGATGCGTGTTGTACGCACCGTTTGAAAGCCCGAGCCAAAAATTCGGAAAGATCATATAGATGTCGAACGTCCAATTCGCGGCGCGGGTCGGGTTTAATCCGGGCGGCATCGATTCGTAGTTCGCGAATCTGACATCCTCCGGTTCCGCTTCGCCAAGCTTGTCGTCGGTCCGGCTCATCGACCATCGCTTGCCGAATTCGTTCGCGATCTCACGCACAGGCTTGCTGTTCGGCGGATAGCCGGGTAACGAGGCACGCTGGTGAAGCCCGTAGATTTTGATGTCCAGAGGATCGACGTAGGGGTCCTGCGCGCTCGAGAAAATGTCCCCGATCGTGCGCTTGTGAAGGAACGCGGCGTGATAGCCCTCGTTCTGCGCATCGACCGCGATCTTCCAGTTGCATTTCAGATCGACGCGATAGGCGAACGCGAACGGCAGACGCGTGAACGGGAACCCGTCAAGATCTTCGGCGACTCCACTCAGGTACTCCCGCAACGTCCAACGCGGACGCGGCGACAGGTTGATAAAGATGAAATTCTGCCAGACCTCGGTCGCGACCGGCGTCAGTCCGTTATCCTCTAGGCTGAGATTGAAAAATTTTTCCTGGCCCGGAACGGCGATCAGCCTGCCGGCCGTATCGTAACACCATCCGTGGAACTTGCAGGTAAGGGTTCCGCCGACGCACTTGCCGCGTCGCTCCCAGGCGAGCTTGTTGCCCCGATGCGAGCACATGTTGTGAAAGGCGTGCACCGCGCCGTCGTAGCCGCGCACGGCGAGAATCGAGGTCGAACAGACCGGCAAATCCTTGATCAGAAAATCGCCCGGCTCGGGAAGGTCGATTATTTCACCGACGCAGAGCCAGCAGGTGCGGAAGATTTTCTCGCGCTCGAATTCGTAAAAGTCCGGCGACATCAGGCGATCAATCGCAAGCGGTTCGGTGCCGACCTCAGGATAAATGTCGCTCCAGCGTTTTCCTGAGGTTGCCGTCATCGAAAGCTCTCCTTGCGATCGGTTTCGCGATGACCGCGCTTATTCGTCCTCTTCGTGAACCATCACTGTGCGGCGCGAGTCGTAGCCGTCGATTACCGCCGGTTGCTTGAAAATCTCGACCGCGTTCGCAACCTCGGCGAGCGACAACAGGAGGTTCATCAGGCGCGTTTCGCGCACCGGCATCTCGTTGACGGGAAAGCTATCGAGATAGGCAATGATCGCGCGTGCCCGCGGTAGCATCGCGTCGTAGAAGGCCTTGATCGCCGGCATCGTGCTCGCGATCCGCTTGTTGTTGCGCTCGCGCTCGGTCGGCAGCGCCCAATCGACGAACGGTTCGAGGTCTTCGAAATGGTCCGGTAACAGATTACTCACGATCCGATCGCCTCCGATGCGCTCCGCGTGCGTCCCAGCTCAGGCGAAGGCCGGCATCACCTCGCGCCCGAACAACTCCAGGTCCTCGGGAGCGCCGCAGTCGCCGGGCGCACCGAGCACCAGCATGAACATCCGAATACCTTTCGCGACCCGCTCGCGAAACTGCCGGATCACCTGGTCCGGTGTGCCAATGATCGAGCAGGCGAGCAGCGGCTCGGGCAGCGAACCCTTCATCCACATTTCGAAGCGCTTGCGCGCTTCGCTTTCGGTTCGAGTGACGGCGACCACCAGCTGCTCGGTGAGATCGATTTCGCCCGGATCGCGGCCGGCGTCGCGGCAATGCCGGCAAATCACGTCGATTTTTCGCTCCGGTTCCTTCACTCCGACGAAGTTCCAGCGGTCGGCGTGGCGCGCGACTATTTTCAGCATCACCTTTTCGCCGACCCCGGCGATGGTAATCGGCGGATGCGGCCGCTGAACCGCGCGCGGCACGTTGGGCGCGTTCCGGATCGTGTAATGCTTGCCGATGAAGCTCGCATTCTCATTCGCGAGCATGAGCTTCAGGATCTGAATCGATTCGTCGAGCTTTTCGAGCCGGACGCCGATCGGTTCAAAGGGGTAGCCGTAGGCGTCATAATCGGCCTCGAACCATCCCGAGCCGATTCCGACTTCAAGGCGGCCGTGGCTGATTGAATCGAGCGTAGCCAGCGACTTCGCGAGCAGCGCCGGGTTCCGGTAGGAGTTTCCGATCACGAGCGAGCCGATGCGAATGCGATCCGTCGTCATCGCGAGCGCGCCGAGTGTCGCGATGCATTCCGGCATCTCCTGCAGGCGCTGGGCGCCACCGACAAAATGATCAATCAACCAGACTGAATGGTAGCCAAGTCGCTCGGCAAGCTGGGCACGCTCGCGGATAGGTTCCCACGACAGTTGTTGCAGGCAGATTCCGAAATGAACTGTTTGGCGCTCCATAGAAGTTGGAAAGCCGCGATACCGCCCGCACGATATTGCTGGACGATTATGCCTGTCAAGGCGTCAGCTGTACTCAGTACGCGTGAGTTGATCGCTCGCGTAGAGAGAGCGCCCGGCAGCGCCGACAGAGATCGGTGGTCATGAACGGTGATGATCGGTGTGGCGCGTTCGTCGCCCGAGATGAGCCATCCGAGCGGCTCACGTGCGTCCGCCCGAATTCCGCCACTGTTAAATTTTCATGGAACGATTGGTCGGCTCTTGTGAATCCGAGACCACGATGAGGCATCAAGATCGGAACAGCGTTTGATTCCATGCGTCTAGTCAACCGAAGCAGCCGTCAACCACCGCTTGTCAACCGCCCCATAGTGTCAACCGGTTGACAGGTTGTGCTGTCAACCACGCGGAGAGCGGTTCGCATCGGACTGCGTCATCCACACCACCATCTGTCATCTTTTGCTACATTAGGGAGGATGGGACGAAACGCGCACGTGTGCGCGCGATTTGCGATCGCGAGCGGACCCGGAGAACGTCTCCGGCGGCGCTAATCGCCAGCGTTCGGCAAAATCTATCCGGCCGCGATTTGCCTAGGTCCGCTCGGATCGCGACAGATAGTCAGTGCAAGCGGCCGGTGAAACTGTGCAAGCGATTCGCCTGATCATCGCCTGCGCCCACGCACGATCTCCTTCCAACAGCACTGCAACAGAGCGATGTGTGCTGACGAGGGTGTGGCCTAAGCCGCTGCCGAGAAGGAGACTTCATATGAACGCCAATTCGAAACCGACCGCGATCGAGGCGAAGGCCGCCCCGACCTCAAAAGCCAGGAGGGCCCCAGCCCACAAATCACGATCCGCGACTAACACGGAGAATCTGGTCTGCAGATACTGCGGCAGCGATGATCTCGCACCGTCGTTCAGGAAGCGACGCGACGCCCGATGCCGCGCATGCTTCAAGAAGCGCTACGGTTCATCTGCCCGAGGGAAGAAGGCCGCGCGCACTCGGAAGATGAAGGTCGCCAAGTAAATTCAGCCGGGCGATGAATGTCATCGGGTCGGGCTCTTCAAAGGAGCCCGGTCCCGATCGCGTTTGGGCGTTCGGATAGAATCACCGAAGACCTAGCGCTTGTTCCTGCGCGCTCCAGAGCGGAGGAAGATCGACGCGGCGGGTAAGACCGATCACCGTGAGGTCGGGCGGCTGGCGGCCTTCCACGATCGCCTCGACTATCCTTGGTGAGAGGAAGCCCAGGCGCAGCAGTCGCCGAACCGATCGGCGATCGAGCCCTTCGCGCTTGGCCAGTTCGCCAACCGATTGAACACGCCCACGGATCAGGTCTTGCGACCATCTGCGCGCACGGGCAATTGCCTTCAGGAGCGGCAGGTTCACGGCGCCGGGCGTGGTGTCGCCCTCCAGCACGAGCCGCATCTCGACCCCGCGTCGTTTCATCTGCATCGGAATGAACCGGGCCAAAGCGAGATGTGTCGCAGTCGCGCCGTCATCCCGTTCGCTTGCCGGGATTGGCAACTTGAGCACGACCTGGATGCCGTTGCATTTCAGATCGATCCGCTCGGTCAAGTGCACTAGCGCCGATCCGAACTCGCTCGCCGAGCCCAAGTTTTCGACCCATGTCCTGGCGGATTCCAGGACTGACGGCAGACGATGTCCGTCGATGCCGCACTCCTCGAGCGCTTGAGCAATTGCGCCGTGGTCGCCGAGCAATTTTCCAGCCGCGACAGTAACCGCCCGCTCAATCTCGGGCGCCGATACGCGCCACGTCTTCCCGGCATCTCGCGACGCGCCTGTCACCAAACTTTTGGAAACATAATAGCGGTAACGGCGCCCGCCCTTTGATCCTGTGCCTACCAAAAACTCCGAAAGGGTTGAAAGGTCTAGCGAATGTGGGGCGGCGTGCCGTAGTGTCGGCGGATGCTGACGCTCTGGTCGGAACTCTACTCGTGGCTCGGGTGCCGCTGCCGAGGCCGCGCAGCCTTGGAGCTTGAGGTTATCGCGCTTCGCCACCACCTAGCTGTTCTGCGCCGCCAGCATTCCGGCCGTGTTCGACTGTTCGCCATAGACCGCCTCATTTGGGTCTGGCTCTATCGTGTGCGGCCACGGTGCCTGGATTTGATGGTGCTGGTGAAACCGGCGACCGTGGTCCGGTGGCACCGGCAAGGGCTTCGGCTCTATTGGCGCTGGCGCTCACGGTCCGGACGCCCGTCGGTCGATCGGGAGATCGGTGATCTGATCCGGCAGATGAGCAAGAGCAATCCCCGGTGGGGCGCACCGCGCATCCACGGCGAGTTGCTGAAGATAGGCATCGAGGTCAGCCAAGCGACGGTCGCCAAATACATGGTGCGAAAGCCCGGCTCCTCGTCACCGACCTGGCGGGCTTTTCTGCGCAACGAGATAGCGGGCATCGCCGCTATCGACATGTTCGTGGTGCCATCTGCAACCTTTCGGTTGTTGTTTGTTGTGCTGATTCTGGTTCACGACCGGCGGAAGGTGGCTCACTTCAACATCACCCGCCATCCGACTTCTGCTTGGCTCTCGCGTCAGGTTACGGAGGCCTTTCCGTGGGATACCGCGCCGCGGTTTCTGCTGCGTGACCGCGATAGTTCATATGGCTCGGTATTCAGCAAGCGGGTCGAAGCGATGGGCATCTCAGAGGTCGTCACTGCGCGGCGCTCGCCTTGGCAAAACGCCCATGTCGAAAGAGTCATCGGTTCGATCCGCCGAGAGTGCCTGGATTACGTGAGCGTATTCAACGAGCGCCATCTGCGCCGGGTGTTGTCAGCGTACGTGGATTATTACCATCGGACGCGAACACATCTTTCGCTGGCGAAGGATTGCCCCAACACTCGCCCGGTTCACCTGCCCGAGCGAGGCAAGGTGATTGCGTTCCCGCAAGTCGGTGGACTGCATCACCGCTACGAGCGGCGCGTCGCCTGAATGATCGGCTCCCGCGTCTGCTCTTCCTCTCATCGTTCCGGTTCGAGCAATCGTCCGCGCCCAGGCCATTGAAGGTCAATCGAGCGCGAGCCCGGGTAAGCTCGGGTCCTCGATGGCAGCACCTCCGCGCCCAAGCATTCTCGCTCATCAAGAGCAGAAGGTCTCATCAGCGCTCGAAGCCTCGCTAAAATCAGATTTTTGGTAGGGACAGGCGCCGCCGGCAACTTCGGCATGTATTCCCCGTTTTGCTTTAGAAATTCACTGATCCACTAAAAGAATTCCCTGTTCGGTGGCTAAAATTCCCTGTTCCGTCGAGTAGGGAATTTGCCAAAAACCTCAAAGGGATTCTTGGCCTTTTCGGTGTGTGTCGGTCGGATCTAGACCGAAATCGAAGAAATTCCCTGTATTTTCCCTGATCATCAGGGAATTTGAGGCGGAGACAGGTTCGCAGCTGACTGCGTCATCCGCCAGCGAGTCCTCGAGGTTGCGGGTTCTCCGCAAAAGTCGCCGAAATTGGCGCGTGTGCGTGGCTTTCTGCAGCTCGACGGAGACCGGAGATTTGAGGAGATCGCCAATTCGGCGCCAGTGGATCGAATTTCTCTCCGCAGCGTGGTGAGCCGGTCCCCTTCAACGCCATCGCGTACCCTTGGCCGCGATGTTTCGTCTAACCCAGACCCTCCAACCACCCGATCCACCACCTTTTCCGGAAAGCGCTCGGGCGTATAGGTGAGCAATTCAGAGACGCGACACTAGACTAGAAGCCGCCTCCGCTCCACCAGTAGTGCGCCATCAACAACGGCACGACAATCAGAAACGCACACCAAACGATGACCGCAATCGCTAAAGAATTCGGTCGCAGTGCGACAGCTACTATAGCTAAGAATAGACAGGCTGCGCTTCCGCTGATGAGAAACAACACAAGCTTTCGCCTCCCTACCCAATTCAACGAGATCGTCCCGGTTGTCGCAATAATAGTGAGCGACCCGGTACCGGCAATCGCCGCCAAAAGAGATGGGACATTTTTCGAACCACGGAGCGCTGATACATTTCCGATCGTTGCTGCCAAACAGACCAGCGCGAGCACGCCACATACGACCGTCCGGGCGACGGTTGTTCTCGCCTTACATCGCAAAGCCACCGTTAGACTGACGACGGCCCGAATCCGGTGCAGAAGCTAGACGGGGCGAATACGGCGAATGTCACTGTTAATCTGCTCACGGGGCTGAAGATTGATGAGTACTTCCCGCGTTGACTCAAACGGAGCGATGGACTTTATGTTCGTTCATCTCGGTCTGACGGGAAGTCAAGGAGACTGAGACATTGCTGTCGTTCATCTTTTGCCGGTACTGTGTGAAGATCTTTTGCAGATCGTGCACCGTCGAGGCGCTAAAGTACGAGGCCATTACCTCCAGGTCATTCAGGTCGGATGTGCCATATCCAGGTTTCTTATAGCGAAATACATAACGGACTACGTCGCCGGACTCGAAATGTTAGCGTCGTTGTCGAAGAACACAAATGGAGTGATGTTGGCCTTGGTCTAAAACCTGTCGGCCTCCGACAGGACTAATTCCTTAGACCTTTTAATCACGATTCCTTAGACCGTTTAATCACGACGGCTGTATGAGGTTCACTCGAAGGACAGATGGTAAGTTCCGGTCGATCTTAAGTGTATTTTACTAGCGAACTCTCATGAAGAGGATTTGTAGTCGTCCACGGGTCGTTCTTTGCGCCCGCGTTGTATTGCCCAGAGATAGTAATAGCGCCCCTGACAAACGGGAAAGCTGAGGCTTGGCGTGGGTACCGCAGTTGCCGTATCCAGTATTACGAGCCGACTCCCGCGTCACCTTGGATTGGGTTTTCGGTATCGACAGGTGAGCCGAGCCGTACGCCTTGTGCCGCACGGCTCGGTCCCGGGGTATCAGACGGTGGTCGCCCTCACAGCTCGCGCAGTGCGGTCACCGTCACTGTGGTACTGGACACTCAGCCGGAGTGATCCCGCTTTCGCTATAATCCAGCGTGGACGAAGTCTCCGCGCCGTACGGCGTGCGCACCATCTGGCAAAGAGCATGGTTGTTCGCATCGAGGTCGCCGGCGCAATAGTAGCTGCTCGCTGAGTTGGTCGGGCCGCTCCCGTTGTAGTAGGCGGACATCGGCCATGGGCACAGCGGCGGCGTGATGCTCGGATTAACACTGCCGCCGCTGGTCGGAACGGGATCCGGATCAGCGTCGTTCTCGACCCAGCCCACGAGCTGGCCAAAAATGTTGGTGGGTCCCGGTCCGGCGCCGGGGGCGCAATGATAGGCCCCGGGGGCATGATAGTAGCGAAACCAGGGCTGGAGACCGGCGAAGTCGGCTGTGCCGCTTCCATAATGGGTGGCGACAATTCGGTAATAGTCAACCGAGTCGAACGAACGGATCAATTGATCGGCCGTGCCTTGCCACATCATGATCTTGCCGCCGTGGTTCTTAACCAGGTCTAAGTCCACGCCAAGTACGCCAAAGTTTCGCTGGATGGTAGCGACGAGATCGTCAACCGCCACACCGTCTGCTCCTGCAGTGACGCCTTGGGTCGCGCCCAGCAGTGCCTCGGTTTCATAGGCGATCCCATCGGTCGGGTTGTACGCCGCCGCCGCGTCCGCACTGTCGTAGAGGGTGTTCACATTAATGGTCGTGCTGGCGTGATCCCATGACATGACCTGCGCCGTGCTGCCAAAAAAACCCTCGCTGGTGAAGCTCACCACACCACCGGTAACGCCCTTGCCGACCGGGAACCAGATCCGATTGCCGGAATTGTCGTGACCGTTGTGCGGACCGGCCCAGATCTTGTCGATGGCCGCGGCCTGTTCCGAGGTGAGGCAGTTCGGCGAGGCCTCTGCGGTCAGCGCGCCGCAGATATTCAGGTTGGCGCTGGCCGTGCAGGCGCGCGGATCGTCAAGGAAGCCGGTGGCCCCGGACGAGGCGAAGGAATTCTGGCTTTGGCACGCCGCCACGACCACTGCTGTGGTTGCATTCCACAGTGGGGTGGTTAGCGGTGGATACCCCGCATCGACCAGGTCGTCGAGATTTACAATGTACGGCCATGAATCGGACAGCCGGAACTGGTCGTGATAAATGGCTGGCGCCCCGGTGATGAAGCCGTTGAACTCGTCGCCATAGTCCTGCGCCAGTTGCAAGCCTTGGCGCCCGCCGGTCGAGCAGCCGTTCCAATAATTGTAGGCCCATTTTTGGCCGTAGTAGATTCTCGAGATCAGCTTGGTCCACTCGACCTGCTCGTGGATGCCTTCGATGATGTAGTCGTCGATCTTTCCGACGTCCAACGTGTCGGCCGGGGTCGTCGGCACATAGGCGTTCGCCGGTACATAATTGCCGGTAACCCCGAAGTTACCGCCCCCTGCGGCCGATCCGTTCTGGGCCGAGGTGTGGCCGGTGTCGGTCGAGCTGCCGACGTAACCGAAGTTGGTGGCGCTGGTGGTCGAGCCAACGTTGCCGACGAGGCCGCCGCCGCCGAGATTCTCCAGCCTGCCGTTCCAGGCGCCTTGGACGCCAGGCGTGCCGCAATTGGCGGAACATGAGATCATATCGGCCCCGCTCAGTGGCAGCCCGATACCGATTTTGATCGCCTGGTTTTCGTCAGTGCCATAGCCATAGGCAGCGGAGGTGAGGGGCGCGCTGCTGCCGGGGCTCCCGATCGCGGTATAGGCGAGTTGAACGTTGCAGTAGGACGGCGTGGACGCCTTGCCCGTCACCACGGCGGAGGTGACCGCGGCGTACAGCGTGTTGTCATTAGTGGTCGGAATGGAGACGATGTACGGGACCTTCGCCAACAGCGCGGCCAGCTGTGCGCACGTCGGCGGCGCGTCCGACCAGGCGAAGCCGAGACCCGCCGCGCACTGGCCTTGCATATTCCCGGTTACCCAATCGGCCCCCCAAGCCGCCGCGGGTGCCGGTTGGTTGTGTTGGCACTGAAGATTCCCATGAACCTCAGTGAGGCTGACATTGGCGGGCGAGCTTGAGGTGTTATTGTGGATCTGCAGGTCCCCGCTGATTTCGCCCAAATTGGCATCACAGGCTGCCGAGTTATTATGACACTTGAAATTGCCGCCGATCTTGATGCCGGGGCCGTCGAAGCCGCTTTCTCCCTTGCACTGGTGAATTTCGACGTCGCCGCCGACCGTCACCGCGCCTTCGAGGAGCGCGAAAGCGCAGTTGGTGGCCTGGACATTGCCGGTGATCGTCGAGGGATACTGTCGCGCCTCAATCGTGAGACTCGCGTTCTGCAAGACCGTTACGTTCCCGCTGACTTTTGCACCCAGGTACGGATTACCAAGAGTGCAGGATGCGCCGTGGGGCACGATGACATTGCCGTTGATGACTCCTGTCAAGGTACCAGTGCAATTGACGTTACTAGCGCAAACCAGCGCAGGACATCCAACCAGCGCCGCGACGAATACGACTAAAGCAAAGTTCCTCATCGCTTTGATCCTCCGGACCCGCATAGGCACGCTATTCTCGCCGCCCTCGCGATCGAGCGTTAAACACTTTTGGCCCCACCGAATCACCCGGGTCGTGGTCTCGGCCACATTCCTCGGTGCAGACATTGAACACATACGGCGTCGATTTTTGTCTTCCGCTATCTTCCGACGATTCCCGCTTATTTCCGATTTCCGGGGGCTGCCGGCCGTTCGAGACGGGCCCAGGACGCGTGTTCGAAAAAAGAAAGCGCGCCTGAACCGTCAGAATTTATGTGGGACGCCGAAGTCGGCGGGGATTGCGATACGCGAGCGGGGTCATCCCGGTACTGCGAACGAACGACTCAGTGAACCGGGTCTGGCTCGAAAAGCCCACCTGCAGCGCGATGTCGGCAAGCCTTAGATCGCTTCTGGCAATCAGGTGCTTGGCGAGCTCTATCCGCCTGTAGGTCACATAGCGCCAGGGCGACAGGCCCGTGCCGTTCCTGAATAATTCCCAAAAATAATGGGGACTCATCTCGGCTTGCGCGGCTAACTCGTTCAAGGAAAGATCCTGATCGAGATGCGCTTCGACATATTCTTTGATTTTTCGCAGTCGACGCGAATCCAAAGATCTCGCGGTAATCGACGCGGGGTAAGGATCTGTCGCGTAGTGTCGGATGAGTTGCACGACAAGCACGGTAATAATAGATTCCGCATATAACTTAGTGAGTAAACCCAGTTTGGACTCTCTGCAAGTTAATTCGCTTAAATCCTCTAATATCGCATCGTGTATCATGTAGCGGTCCGCGATCTCGACCGAACCGCGCCTGCCACAATCGTAGGCTACGCGGTCAACAATAACCGGATGGATAAACCATCGCAGGATTTCTCCCTCGTCGCGCCATTGGGAGACATAGTCAGTCCCGGCAGATACGATTGATACATGCTTACCCGCGCATTCGTAGTGTCCGGAGGCTCTGTTTTCAGCGGGATTGTTGCCGACGTCAATTCTGATCCGAGCTGGGCGGAGAACCGCTGCCACTAACACCCTATCGGTCTGATGCCAGTACACGCCGGGCACGGTTCGCTCCCAGCTCAAACTGAAGCCGTTATAGTCGTGATATCTGCGAGCAGTCGGCAGCGGCTCAACCGCGGGCGACCCCGCAGGCAGACTATCTCTAGCCATGTCCTTAAGCCTAAACGGACCAACTAACACCCGATACCTTTGATTGACAAGGGAACCATTTGGTCGAGGAGCACGGCGCAAGCGAATGTGTTCATCGAACGGCAAGGCAGGTCTTCGAGCTTTAGTCAAGAGGCCATTTCGTTTAAAGGGAACGCTCGAGAATGATGACGGTGGATGTCAATTGTAGTTATGTAAAATTATATCTAGTATAATCAAAATAGTTTGTGTTGTTCTCGGTAACGTCGCAAGATGTTTTCCGCGACACCCAGCAACCTCACCCGTCGCCGGGCTGCAAGCCGCCGGCGCCGGTCACCATCAGACCACTAATGTGGACAATCGAGTTCTCGATCGGTTGGTACAAAAGGCTGGGCAGAGCGCCGCCGATCGCAGCCGGCGATGCATCTGTGGCGAGCCGATCGGCGAGCCATTATGATTTTCGCACTTGAGGTCTCGGTACCCTGGCGATGAAATCGTTTTCGACGCCGCGGCATTTCTGACGATCGTCATGATTAGTCCACGCGTGGACGCGCATTCAGCCCCGTCAGCAAATTCTGCGCGAGTTGCTCGAATTCCTCTCCACGATGTGCCTGGCGGAGAGGGGGGATTTGAACCCCCGAGACCCTTCCGAGTCTACGCGCTCTCCAGGCGGGCGGGCGCAAACACGGACAGGTTGGTATTATGATGCTTTCGGGCGGCGGATGAACAAGGACATCAACGGGACGATCACTCAGTTTGAGTATGACGGCTTAAACCCGGTGCAGGAGTTGGATGGGGCAAATCCCGCCAACGTCACTGCCAACCTGGTGAGCCGGTCCTTTTCACGGCCCAGGGGGGCCTGAGAGTTCAAGTCGACTGCTCTCCGCCATCCTATCGAACCCACAACTCGCGCTCAGGGCCTTCTATCTATTCACCGCGTTGCCGAAAGCTTCTCTTGCGACGCTGTTCCGTTTCGCCGCCCGTCAAGGAAGCCACGCGACGGCGCAGTTCCTCAATGGTTCCGGAAACGTGAACACGGTCGTTCTTGCTCCGGTGCAGCATTCCTGGACTAGCTTTCGCCAGCTGCTCGACCGCTTCCTTCACGTCCTTTCGCTCGATTCCCGTGAACCCGAGAAGAATCTCAAGGCGCTTCCTTTCTGGGCCGAGGCGTTCAGTGGAGAGATGTTCCGCGCCGCTCCCGAAAAGACTTTATATCCTGGCTGAAGAGCGAGGCAGGCAGGCTGCCCAAGCTACTATGGCCAAGCTGCAACCAGGTGGGGCGAGTGTCTCGAGATCTCAGCCAGGCAAACGCCCTGTTCTGGAGTGTTTGGCAAGAACACCACCATCGTTTGCACGCCAATTATAGTCTCTATAGTCTCGAAGATAGCGGAGAACTATCGACGCTTGTGCCTGCACCAAATCCTTTTAATTTGGCGGACGAGAACAGAAATTCACGTTAACATCGCTCTGGGCGCACAGACCATGCAGAAACATACGGTGGTTGTAGTCGGCGGCGGCAGCGCGGGGCTTGCAGTTGCGGGCAAGCTCAAGCGTCGGCGCCCGGGGCTTGATGTGGCGGTGATCGAACCGGCAGAGGTCCATTATTACCAGCCGGCCTGGACGTTAGTGGGCGCGGGCGTCTACCGGGCCGAGGCCACGCGCAAACGCGAGGCCGATGTCATGCCTAAAGGCGTCACCTGGATTAAGAGCAGGGCCGCCGGTTTCGAGCCGCAGTCAAATCGGGTCGTGCTCGAGGACGGGACGCGGGTGGAGTACGCGTTTTTGGTGGTGGCCGCCGGAATCCAACTCAACTGGAGCGCGATCGAGGGGCTTAAGGAGACGCTCGGACGCAATGGCGTGACCAGCAATTACGATTACTCGCTGGCGCCCTATACTTGGGAGTGCATCCGTAACTTCCGAGACGGACGGGCGCTGTTCACCCAGCCGTCGATGCCGATAAAATGCCCCGGCGCGCCGCAGAAGATTCTCTACCTTGCCGCTGACCATTTTCGCCGGCGTCGGATTAACGCCGAACTGCACTTCTTCAACCCCGGCGCGACCATGTTCGGCGTACCGTTCTTTGCCAAGGCGCTCGACAAGGTAATCGAGTCATGGGACGGAAAGCGCAATTTCGGCCATAGCCTGGTCGCCGTCGACGGGCCCCGCAAGCAGGCCGTCTTCGAAGTGACCGATGGCAACGAGAAGAGGCGTGTAACCCAAGAGTTCGAGATGTTGCACGTGGTGCCGCCACAGTCAGCGCCGGAGTTCATCCGCAATTCGCCGCTGACGGACCAGAGCGGCTGGGTGACGGTCGATAAGCATACCCTGCGCCATGTCGAGTACGAGAACGTCTTTGCCCTTGGGGACTGCGCCAACACGCCGAACAGCAAGACCGCTGCCGCGGTCAAGAACCAGGCGCCGGTGGTGGTTGCCAACCTGCTGCATACGCTCGAGCACAAGGGCAACGAGCGCACCTACGATGGCTACGCCTCGTGCCCGCTCACGACCTCGCTGGGTAAGGTGATGCTGGCCGAGTTCTGCTACGACGGGGTGGTGACGCCAAGCTTTGTAGTGGACCCGCGCGTGCCGCGAAAGGCGTTCTGGTGGCTCAAGAAATCGTTTCTTCCGCAGCTGTACTGGCAGTTTATCGTGCCCGGCAGGGATTGGCCGATCGTGCACAAAAAGCACGACTATGCGGAACGCGTTCCCGCCTTTACGCCATAGGATACCTGCGCGCTCCGGGCAGAAGTCTGCCCAAGTTTCCGGCGCACGGACCAGGATAATTCGAAAGCATGGCGAGCCGGTCCCCTTCAGCGTCTGAGGGGGCCTGAGAGTTCAAATCCCCCTGTCCCTACTGAAAACTCCGAAAAGCGTTGAAAAGTGCAGAGTTTTGGGATGGGCCGTCGTAGTGTCGCCTGCCTGCACAAGGCCGTGCGTTCCATCGTTTCGGTTCTTGCCCTCCGATTCCGCAGTCGGGCCGTTCTGGAACTGGAGAACCTCGCCCTCCGTCATCGCTGGCGTTCGAGATCAGGACGTCCGTCAATGGATCACGAATTCGGGATCTGATTCGGCAAATGAACGCCGCCAACCCGCTCTGGGGGGCGCCCCGGATCCATGGCGAGCTGCTCAAGCTCGGCATCGAGATAAGCCAAGCCACGGTGGCCAAGTATATTGTGCGAAGGCGAGGCAGGCCTTCTCCGACCTGGCGTAGCTTCCTGCTCAATCAGGCCCACGGTATCGCCGCCATCGACATGTTTGTCGTGGCTTGCGCATCGTTTCGGTTGCTCTATGTAATGATCATCCTGGCCCACAATCGCAGGAAGATTGTGCGATTTGATGTCACGGCGCATCCGACCGCAGGCTGGCTGTCGCGTCAGGTAACCGAAGCGTTCCCGTGGGACACAGCTCCGCGCTATTTGCTTCGCGACCGTGACGCGTCGTACGGCTGCTGCTTCCGTAATCGAGTGGAGGCTATGGGACTCACGGAGGTTGTCAGCGCACCTCTCGATCACCCTGGCAGAACGCCTTCGTCGAGCGGGGCATCGGCTCGATTCGCCGCGAATGTCTGGATCACATCGTGATCTTCAACGAGCGCCATCTGCGCCGCGTCCTCTCGTCGTACGTCGACTACTACCACCGATCGCGTACGCATCTTTCACTCGACAAGGACTGCCCAGACCCTCGCCCACTCATGCCACCCAGGATCGGCAGCATCGTCGCCATCCCACAAGTCAGTGGCCTGCATCACCGCTACGAACGTCTCGCCGCCTGAAATTGTAAGAGCTCTTGCTCACCCAACGATTGCGCCGCGGCCGGTAGCCCGTCGTTTGAGGGTCTCTGTATGGGAGCTCTTTCGATCTGAATCAGGGGGCCGACCTCTCTTTCAGATCGCAGGCCGATTCACTTCTCGCACCAATTAGGAATGCTCGCCCGCGCCTCAAACTGCGGTTCCGATGGAATTCTTAGTAGCGACACCCAACAGCACGTCGTTTGCGTCAGAAGCCCCTGAAGCGTCTCGGCCCAAGGCTGCCGAAGACAGCGTCGAATTGCTCGCGTCGCGACCGCGGCCGGTCATCGTTCTCGTCGTATGGAACCTCCACGAAACCAGTCGGGAAGCCGCTCATGGGAGATGAAGAGCCGCCGGACCTGATCGGGCGATTAGGGACCAGGTAGATTTCGAACTTCTCGCGCGGCCGGCCGAGCGCGAGCATCAGCACGTCAGCCCGGTCCGGCGACAGCACTCCTCGGGCGCGAGCCTCGACCTTGGACTCGATCTTGATGCGCCCTTGGGAATCGAGTTCGTAAAGGATGCCGGCCAGCTGCCCGATAGTCGCTTCGTCGGTAAGTCCTTCAACCAGGTCGCACTCAAGCGCGTCGGCGAGTGCCTGGTTGAATTGCGCCCTGCGGTTGACGAACCGCCTAGCGGGATCGTTGTCTCCCAAGTTGGGGCTACCATCACATGGCTGTGCGACGTTGACCGGCTCCACTGGAAACCGGCAGTCACGTAACTAACAGCGCTTTCTTTCGGATGACACTCCGCGCACTGTCAGGTTAGGATATTCTTTGGCGACATGGTGTCCTTGGACCGCAACCAGTCTCAAACCGATTCGCTTTCACGATCAGTTGCAAACTTTCCATGCAAAAGCAGTTACTGACAATCCGCAAGTTCTTGGTCGGCCGTGAGCGGAATAAAAGAGCAGCCCATTGCATCAAAGTTACTCTTTCTGTGACGCACTATGAGCCAGAGGTAGCAGGGTAGGTGCGCGAAGCGGTTCACAGACGTCAATTTACCGTCAAACAGAATAGGTTCCAAATATGGAAGTGTCAAAGAAGGCAAGGACCGAGGTTCACGCGCCGATGCGAAAGAAGCTCCTCGCGGCTAACTGGAAGATGCATCTGGGGCCGCCGGAGGCATGGGCGCTCATTACCGCACTCCGCGACGATATCGAACGCGACGCAGATTCGTTGCTGCTTGACCGCGAGGTAATGATCGCCCCGCCGGCGATCCTCATTCCTGCGGTTGCTGAAGCCCTCAAGGGTTCGCCGATCAAGCTTGGCGCGCAAAATATGTATTACAAAGAAAAGGGCGCGTTCACCGGTGAGATTTCTCCGTTGATGCTTAAGGCGTTCGGCGTGACGCACGTAATCGTAGGGCACTCCGAACGCAGGCATATCTTCGGTGAAAACGATGACTTGATCACCAAGAAGGTGAGCGCCGCGCTGTTCCATGGTCTGGTCCCGATCCTGTGCATCGGCGAAACCAAGCAGGAGCACGACGCCGGTAGCTCGTTGAAAATCGTACTGCGTCAGATGGAAGCCGCCCTTGGAGGGTTGACGGCCGAGCAGGTGAGGGGGGTAGTAATAGCTTACGAGCCGTTATGGGCGATTGGAACAGGCCGCACGGCCACGCCGGAACAGGCCGAATCGATTCACTGCGCCATCCGCGCCGCCTTCAGCCGACGTTTCGGCCGCGATGACGCGCAAAAGGTCAGGATTTTGTACGGCGGCAGCGTCAACGACGAAAATGTTGACTCCCTAATCTCGAAGCCCGACATTGACGGTGCGCTGGTCGGTGGGGCGTCCCTAAAGGCTGAATCGTTCGCGCCCATCGTTCGGGCGCAAACGAGTTAAATTGAAGGTCAGCACGCCACCCTGTCGCAACCTACTCTCAGTTCGATACTTCGAGCGCGGCGCAATGGGAGGCTTGTAACACACCGCCTTGTCGTTGAGAATGACCTAATCAAAATAGCTTTCAAAGAAACGCGTATTCACGCGGTCGCCCGAAAATGAGACGTTCAGTTCGCGCTAAACATACTCATGATTGCCAGAATGAGAGTCACCGCCAAGAAGTGACGTCTTTGTCATTTGCGCGGCGAACTCGCGGCGGTCGTATGGCGTATAGAGCACGGTCAATAGGAAGCCGAGAACCATGCTCGCACCGGGCAGGATCACGACAAGCAGCAATCGGTGGCCAATCCCAAGTGCGATAGCTGCCAAAATGGTATCGAGTGTGAAGATGATTGCCCATGCGACACTGACGCGGAAATGCACCCGGCGAAACGAAGGCTTGTTCCACAGGTCGCGCGGAACTCTCTCTCGAGCATACTGAAGCCTGAAGGGAGCACCGCAAATCATCGTTACCCATGCGGCTACCGCGAATAAACCCCATCCGAAGATGGTCTGGTAGCGAATGAAGGAGCCTTCACCAACGGTGGCGAGCGCGACAATCGCAAGCAGGAAGAATCCCAGCGAAGTGCAATCGATTATCTTGATACTTCGCGCAAGAATCTCGTACGCGACGATCGCCAGCATGATCACCAACCCTGCGGATGCTGCCGTTTTCCAATACTCCCGCGCGTCCAAAAGGCCATAGGCAAGCCACGCGGCGAGTCCCAGATAGGAGACCAGATTCCGCTTGGGTTTGCCGATCATCGGTGTTGCTCAGGAATCATGGAGGACGCAGGGATCGGGGCTATTTTCGCTATGCCGCAGGTCTCGTGAGTTGCGGAGTACTTGTCGTCGTGCTCGTGTCCTTATCCATTGCGGCACTGTATTGGCCACGGCGCGCGGCTCGGTCGCAACTGGCTCGATGATACAGAGCCTGCTGTGCCGCCAACACGTTGGCGTCCTGGCCGTGCCAGATCTCCAAAGCCGGTTGCTGGATGGCGCGGGCGAACGAAAACGTCAACGCCCAAGGCAGTCGCGACTTGAATCTGACATTCATTGCATTCAAGCGGGCCGAGGCCAGTTCTCCGGATTGGCCGCCCGACAAGAACGCAATACCGGGAACCGCGGCCGGGACCACTCTTAGCAGACACTTAACTGTGGCGTCGGCCACCTCGTCCACCGCTTTTTGCTCAGGGCAGGTCAATCCCGGAAGCAACATATTGGGCTTCAGGATCATGCCTTCGAACGTCACTCGTTGTGTGTAAAGCTGGTCGAAGACCGTTCGCAGGACTTCCGCCGTTACCTCGCAACACCGCTCCAAGGTATGTTTGCCAGCCATGAGCACTTCCGGCTCGACGGCAGGAACAAGACCAGCTTCCTGGCACAGCGCTGCATACCGGGCTAAGGCTTGCGCGTTGGCCTCGATGCAGCCTCGGCTGGGAATGCCCTCACCCACGGCAATCACCGCGCGCCACTTGGCAAAACGGAGGCCCATTCGAGAATATTCGGCCAAACGGTCGCGCAATCCGTCCAACCCTTCGGTCACCTTCTCGCCGCGATGACCTGCCAAGCGCTCAGCGCCGGTGTCAACTTTGATGCCGGGAATGATTCCCGCATCGGTGATCACTTTAAGCAAGGGAGTGCCATCTTTCTTCCGCTGGTGGATCGTTTCGTCGTAGAGGATCGCGCCGCTAATGCACTCACCGAGACCAGGCGTAGTCACTATCAGCTCGCGATAGGCGCGCCGGGCCTCCTCGGTCTGAGGAATCCCCACCCTGGCAAATCGCTTGTTGCAGGTTGGATTGCTTTCATCCATAGCCAGCAGGCCCTTGTCGCCGGCGACCAGTGCTTTCGCGGTGTCCATCAGCACCTGCTCATTCATTTGTGATGATTCCTTTGGTTGCTAACGTCGCTAGGACCTGGCTATCTGCTGGCGGGAGCTGAAAGTGGCTGCTGACGTTGGCTGCGAGGCCACCAGGCTAAGTCATCGCTCATCACATAGGTAGCCAGGGCGACGAGCATCAAACTCATGGCGACCCACAATCGCCAATCATGATGCGCGTGTTTCCAGTAAGGGCGATGGAAGCCATGATTGGCACCGTCGTTATCTAGACCTTCGTGCTGCTGGTGACTGCGCTTTGTCTTACTCATGAGTTACCGCCTGATCGCCGGAGTCCGCGTGGAGCGATCTCACGTCGGCGTCCTTATTGCTCAGATGATCCTTCCACTTCCAGTTCCGGATCTCCGGCAAGTCCTGTCCGTGCTTGTCGATGTAATGCTGGTGCTCGATGAGCTTGTCCTGCATCATTTGCTTCAGATAGCTTCCCTTGGCGCCCAAATGTGGTAGCCGATCTACCACGTCTTGTACCAGGTGAAATCGATCAAGGTCGTTCTGGACCCTCATGTCGAAGGCCGTCGTGATAGTGCCCTCTTCCTTGTAGCCGCGGACATGGATGTTGCGGTTGGTCCTGCGGTAGGTGAGACGATGGACCAGCCATGGGTACCCATGGAAGCCAAAGATGATGTGCTTGTCCTGAGTAAAAAGCGAATCGTAATCTCTCTCGTTGAGACCGTGAGGGTGCTCCGTGGCGGGCTGCAGCTTCATGAGATCGACGACGTTGATCACCCGGATTTTCAGATCGGGCAGATGTTCGCGAAGGATGGAGACGGCGGCCAGAATCTCCAGCGTGGGCGTGTCTCCGCAACACGCCATCACGACGTCCGGCTCGGTTCCCTGGTCGTTGCTGGCCCATTGCCAGATGCCGATTCCTTCCGTGCAATGCACGACCGCCGCGTCCATGGTCAACCATTGCGGAAGGGGGTGCTTGCCGGCCACCACCACGTTGACGTAATCGCGGCTGCGGAGGCAGTGATCGAACACCGATAGGAGACAGTTCGCGTCGGGCGGCAAATATACGCGCACGATGTCGGCCTTCTTGTTGATCACGTGGTCGAGGAAACCCGGGTCCTGGTGCGTGAAGCCATTGTGATCCTGCTGCCAGACGTGAGAGGCCAGCAGATAGTTCAGTGACGAGATTTTGCGGCGCCATGGCAGTTCCAACGTCACCTTGAGCCACTTGGCGTGCTGGCTGAACATCGAGTCGACGATGCGAATGAAAGCCTCATAGCTATTGAAAAGCCCATGCCGTCCGGTGAGCAGATAACCCTCAAGCCAACCCTCGCATTGGTGCTCACTGAGCATCGAGTCCAGCACGCGTCCAGTGGGCGCGAGGAATTCATCATTGTTTACTTCGCGAGCGTCCCACTGACGGTCGGTGACTTCAAAAACCGCGCCCAACAGATTCGATAGTGTCTCATCGGGACCGAACACGCGGAAATTACGCTTGTCCTGATTCAGCTTGGCTACATCCCGCAGAAACTTCCCGAGCACGAGCGTATCCTGTCCGGTGACAGCGCCCGGCGAAGGCACATTCACCGCATGGTCGTGGAAATCCGGCATGCGCAGATCGTGCAGCAGAATGCCGCCGTTAGCGTGCGGGTTAGCGCCCATCCGCCGCTCACCCTTAGGTGCCAGCTCGGCCAATTCAGGCATGAGACGGCCATGCTCGTCGAACAGCTCCTCGGCCTTGTAGCTCTTCATCCAGCTTTCAAGCAGCTTGACATGGTCCGGATGCTCGGGATCCACCAGCAGCGGCACCTGGTGCGATCGGAAGGTGCCCTCGATTTGTAAGCCGTCGACAACTTTTGGGCCTGTCCAACCCTTGGGCGATCTCAGGACGATCATCGGCCAACGTCGTCGAGTGGTGTCGTTGTTGTTCCGTGCGTTACTTTGGATTTGCCGAATGTCTTCGATGACCTTTTCCATGGTGGCGGCCATGAGTTGATGCATCTTTTCCGGCTCATCACCTTCTACAAAGTAGGGCGTCCAGCCGCAGCCTCGCAGAAATTGCTCTAGCTCTTCATGCTCGACGCGGGCGAGCACGGTCGGGTTGCTGATCTTGTACCCGTTTAGGTGAAGGATCGGCAGCACGGCTCCGTCGGTAATTGGGTCGAGAAACTTGTTGGACTGCCATGCGGTCGCCAGCGGCCCCGTTTCCGCCTCGCCGTCGCCGATGATGCAGGCGACGATCAGATCGGGATTGTCGAACGCGGCCCCGAAAGCATGGCTTAACGAGTACCCCAACTCGCCACCTTCGTGAATCGAGCCCGGCGTCGTCGGCGCAACATGGCTCGAGATCCCGCCGGGAAACGAAAACTGCTTGAACAGCTCTTTCATCCCGGCTTCGTCCTGCGTGACGTTCGGATAGATCTCGCTCCAGGTGCCTTCGAGGTAAACATTGCCCACCAGCGCCGCGCCGCCGTGCCCGGGACCGGCGATGTAGAACATATTAAGGTCATACTGTTTGATGACCCGGTTCAGATGCACGTAAATGAAGTTCTGACCTGGCACTGTGCCCCAATGTCCGACCACCAGCGGCTTTACGTGCGAAAGTTTCAGCGGCTCCTTCAGCAACGGATTGTCGTAGAGGTAAATCTGGCCGACCGAGATATAGTTGGCGGCGCGCCAGTACGCATCTATCTTGTGGAGTAGTTCCGGGGAAAGAGTTTCCGTATTCATGGTTCAATTCTCCTTCTTTTCAGCGGGCGGCCTGTCACTTACTCGTTCGCCTCGCCTGTTGTTGTATTCCTGGATTCGACCGGCTTCGATTCCGGCGAGTCATGCTGTCGTAGGAAGATGGTCAGCACGACATAGAGCGCGATCACCAGATATTCCGCCTGCCAGGTTTGCAAGGTTGTCGTCCAGAATTTAGCCGAAAGCAAAAATGCTGCGATCGAGATCGGGGGCTGGCCCGCGAGCGCGAGTTGTTCGTTGTAAGCCTTGGTCCCGAAAACGATATGCAGCCCTAGTGCGAGTATGAACAGCAGAAAAAACGCCACCAACAGCGAATTGCGGTAAAACCAGCTGAAGCGATCAGTCTTGGATCGCTTTTGTTTGCCCTTCGCTTTGCGCGGATCGCGGGAATGCGGCGCGCCACGCTGATAGAGGAAGCTGCTGAATACGATCAGCGAGCCAAGCTGCAGGACGGCCGCCTGCCAGTTGGATGCGAAACCTTCCAGGAAGGCTCCGGTTGACAGAAAACGCCAGTAGCCGACCGACGTCTGCGCGTGCGCCGCAAGCGTCTCATTTTGCAGCCGCCAACCGGTAAGACTTCCCAAGCAAATGCAAATGACGAAAAGCGCGAACAGCACGATCGAGAGTGAATTGTCTCTGATCGGGTGGAGCACTTTTCGCATCGGGCCCCGTTTTCCCCGTTTCCCGCGCGGCGATGTTCGCGCTAGTCGCATTGTGCCCCTAGGAACAATGCTCGCTGTCAGTCAGGTTGTTGTTCTTCATGATCGGGTTGTTCTTCAATAGTGATGCCCAACACGCGGCAAACTGTCCTGGCGATCATGAGTTCTTCGTCTGTATGAATGACGCGAACGGTGACCTGACCGTCCGCCGCCGAAATCACGCCCTCATTCAGCGCGTTTCGCTTCTCTTCCACTTCGATTCCAAGGAATCCCAGTCCGTCGCAAATCCGCGCGCGGACCTTGGGCGCGTTTTCGCCGATGCCGCCGGCAAACACTAGTGTGTCCACTCCGCCTAACGCCGCCGCGAATGCGCCAATCCACTTCTTGACTTGGTAACAAAACAGCGTAACCGCTTCAGCCGCCCGCACATCCTGCGTTTCGTGCTCGAGCAAGTCGTGCATATCGGAACTGGTCTCCGACATTCCGAGCAGCCCGGACTGGAAGTTGACCATCTGGTTGAATTCTTTCGCGGTCATGTTTTCGTTCCGCGCCAGATACCAAACCAGTCCGGGATCGAGATCGCCTGAGCGGGTGCTCATCGGCACTCCAGCCGTCGGAGTGAAGCTCATGCTCGTGTCCATCGATTTGCCATGATGCACGGCCGCCAGGCTCGCGCCGTTTCCGAGGTGTGCGAGGATGACCCGGCCTTGTGCCGCTTCCGATCCACCCAGGCGGGCCAGTTCTCCCACTAGAAACGCATAGGACAGGCCGTGGAACCCATACCGCCGCACCCCTTGTGCTTCGTAGCGGCGCGGGATCGGCAACAAACGTGCTACTTGTGGCATGTCATGGTGGAAAGCGGTGTCGAAACACGCGACTTGGGGCAGCTCAGGAAATCGGCGATGAAACGCCTCGGTTAACAGGATCTCCTCCGGCATATGCTCAGGATCGAAAGCGCTGAGCCCGTGCAGATCTTCGACCATTTCCGGAGTTATTCGCTGCGGCTCGAAATACTTCGGCCCGCCATGCACCACGCGATGCCCGACTGCAGTAAAGGCGTCATGTTCGCTGCGTTCCTGAAGCCAACTCATCAACGCATGCACCGCTGCGGTGTGGTTCGGCAGCGCCAACGGTCGGGTAAAGTTCTCAGAACCTTTGACGGCGAACCTAGCGTCCGGCAGACCGATCCGTTCTATACTCCCGTCCAACACGCGGTGCATCGACGCGCCAGCTTCAAACAGCGCGAACTTGATGCTCGATGAGCCGCCATTGATCGTTAGGATGTGTGGGCTGGCGGGTTTCATCGATGAACTTCTTCGTCATTCTGTAATCCGAACGAAGCCAGTTGCGCGCACGTGGACTTATAATCCGTGTGAAGAATGCTTCGAATTCCCAACCCTTCCGCAATCTGGACGAACATCGGGGTGTTTTCGATATAGATAACCTGCCGGGCTGGCGCCTGGACGATGTCCAACGCCAGCCGAAAGATGTCTGCGTCGGGCTTGCGGACATGGACAAAGCAAGAGGAAACAAAACAATCTACAAACCTGGCCAGCTGGAACTTTCGAATCCGATATTCGTTTAGTTCGCGCGCTTCGTTACTGACCACGGCGACCTTGAGCCCGTGCCGGACCTTGAGCTGAGCGACCAGCTCGATCATCTCCGCGTAAGGTTTCGATTGCGCGAACATGAAGCGCCGAAACTGAGCCCGGGTGAACGGTCGCTTTTGGTAGAAGACCACCCGACCCAAATATTCTTGCAGCGTAAGCTTTCCCTCCTCGTAGGTATCGAAAGTCAGGTGATGCCGATTTTCCATCTCGGACCACTCCAGCTTGAAGGTTGTCGCCGCCCGCTTGCGGGCGTGATGATCCCACCCGTTGGTGAGCAGGACACCGCCGACATCCAGAAACACGCAGGTGATTGCAGCCGCTTTCTTCATCGTTTTTCTTTTGTCGATCGGATCACCGCTGGATTAGGACTCCCCTGCCTATCAGTGGGATCGCAACGCCGTCTCGGTGCGAAATAGACAAAGCCCTTGCCGTCCGCTTTGGCCCTACTCCTCATCAGTCGCGGTCCAATCAGCATGAACAGGCACATTGGATCGCAAAGAGACCACAGGAACGACGAAGTCCTTGCCTTCCCAATGAGCAGCGTCTGGCCAGTAGAAAGTGAATTTGACCTGCTTGCCTTCGGCAAGCGCTTCGGTCGTTAGATCGGCGATGTGAATCCCCAACCCCACATCGTGCGTCGTTGCCTCCTGGACGGTGTTCCAATTATCGGAACTCCAATGAATGACGGTAGGCGCCATCGTCTCGATGCGCAGGGTTTTCCCGACAGGCATCGAGCGAAGCTTATGGTTAAACCGCCACACCACCCGCGGGGATATGGTTTTCTTGACAAGATAGCGTTGTACAGTGTGTGGCGGCCGGTCGAAAAGCTGGCCGTCGCGCAGTGAGCGTCGCAGCTTGAGATACTCCGCATGCGCCCACACAAGCGGCATGGCTGAACCGGAAGGCCGGCCAAAATGAAGTCCGCGTTCTGGTATATCGGGAGAGTCCCAGACTTGCTCTGAGATTAGGCCGCCTTCGTTGGCGAAGGATTCCATGGCGATCAGAAGGCGTTCGGCATTTTCGATTCGGCCTGCCGCCAGTTCGAAGTGGGCCCGCTCGCCGGTGAGCAGTGGCCATCCGCGACCAATCCCCGTTCCGTCAAAAGGTGCGCCATCTTCATGCTCGCCATAGCCATCGTCGTTGTAGCGATGCCAGGTGCAGCCGAACGGTGTCTCCACCTTGAGCAATGCGTCGATGACTTTTGCGGTGTCCCGAATGCGCGGGTCGTCGGCAGCGCGCAAGCCGAAACGTACCAGGGCAAGAGCATCGGGGCTGACCAGATGACTGGCGACGCGGGTGTCCTCTGCGGCCACCACGTTCTTGACGTGAACACCCTTCTGGAAACTCGATCCAGCGGTCCCGGTTTCCATCGAAGCGATCCGGACGTAATAGCCTTCGACGTGGAACTTCCGGCACCAATCTGTGCCGGAGGCATACATCCAGCGTTCGATGGAGGTGTTCCAGACATCGGCGATTTCGCGGAGATAGGTTGCAACCGAGGCCTCATGGTTCAAGTCGGCCATATTCGCCGCCGCCAGGAGTGCGGCGATTTCTGCCCCGACCGTGAATGGCGAATAGCCTGGATCTTCCTCCCAGCGATCCTGCGGGCTCACCGGACCATTACGGACCAAATAGCCTGCAGCGTTTCGCACCATCGCCCAAAACCCGGCGACATCCGCCTCAGCTAGTGCTTTTTCGCGATAGGCCAGGTCCACCAGGAGAATGGGCAAGGCCGTCTCGTCCATCTGGATCCCGTTCCAATACGGCGAGCCATCCAACCACATATTTTGTGACCAGTGACCATCCGAGTGCTGGGTTTTCTGCAAAAATGAGAGCACCCGGGTGACGTCCTCGTGCGCCCCGGCGGCAAGCAAACCGCCCGCCGTCTCCACCATGTCGCGCGACCAGACGAGATGGTAACCACCCTGATCATCGTCGCCTTTGCTAAATCCCCACGGAATAGCGAGGCTGGCAATCAGTGCACCTGGTGCATACTTGGATTCATGGATGCGCAGGACGGCGAGACTCTTGCGGGCAAGATCGCCTGCAGTGCCTTCACCGTTCTTCAGCGATGCGTGCGTCTCCAGCCAATCCTGCCAGCCCGCAATATAGTCTTGCTTTGCCCTGTCAAAACCGTCGCGCAGGCTGGCGATGGCATTTTTTGCTGCTTCGTTCGGATCTTTTCCAAAACCGAGGGCTAAGGCGAAGTTTCCCTGCGATTTCGAAAGATCAATCTCCGCCGCCAGAGCCACATTGCCGTTTTCCGCCCGCGTGTATTCCCAGGTCAGCTGGTTGTGCGCCTTCAGGTCCTGCCAGCCGTCCGATGAACCCACGTAGCCGACCGACCGCTTGGTCCATGGAACAGAACAGGCCAGCGCCAATGCGCGGTCTTTGCGCTGCGCAAACAAAAGCGGCGTTCCCTCAAATTCGCCCACCCAACCGGTATTTCCGCCGCCGTGGTTTCCCAGGTGCGGCGCGAGCAGGATATTAACGTGATAATCGGAAAGTGCGCCTTGCTGCGCGATAAGCCGGACCTGTTGTAAGACCGTGTCCCGATGTGGATCGGTCACGATCTGCTTTTCGATGCGGTAGCGACCCTCACGGCAGGTGTTGACCAAGCGGAATGCCGGCACGCCTTCGGCCAGCCATTCCACGTTGTGTCCGTCATCGCGTTTCTCCTCAGAGAAGAAATCCTTTCCGGCCGTGACTACCAACCCCATGTCGCGGACACAGGCTTGGTCGATGCGAGGGTAGTAGATCTCGTTGAAGATTCCGTGGCTCAGCGTGAACCAGACGTGGCTCTTGTTGCTGAGGGCCGTGCCGACGCCGACCTTGGCGCTGGACGTCCAGCGCGCCGGAATCCCAGGCCCGTCGGGTGCAGAACTTGTTGATGTGCGCACGTTATCCTTTCCTTCGCCCAGACAACCGACGGTTTCGGTTACCTGGCCGCCGGCCACCGTGAGGTAAACGCAGCCAGAAACAAGAGGCCTCTTGCGCGGCCAAATTCATTGCTCGCGATCCCGGCTGACACTTAGTTACCCCTGCGGATTCGAGAGCTAGCGGAGCATCAGTTGTGGACTGTAAGCCAGATAGAGTTCCCGACACCCTTAAACCTAAAGGTTCGGTATCGGTACGGGTACCAACAGCATCTTGCGGGTTATCATAGCAAATTCCGACTTCAGTTGTTTGCTGCGATCAGCAGGATTTGTTCTTCGAGTTACAAATCGCGCCTTACGTCTTGATTAAGTTGAACGCATACTCAGGATCAAGACGTCCATATAAACTCGTTGAGGTGTGATAGGAAAAAATTCGCCACCTTATGAAAAACATACTGTGGAGAATTCCGGTCCGATAAGATCGACCTGAACACAACAGGGCACCGTAACCAAATCGACCTGAAAGGATAAGGAGACTGAGCTGGGATGTCTTTGTGACTCTCCTGGCCTGCAGTTTACTCGGCCGAAATAAGGTAGAGTACGTCGCTTGATTGAGGGTCATCCGATTCCTAGTCCAGTTCGGGAGTGAGTAATCCGGGGTCATCGGCCGGCGTTCCTCGCGGCCTGTCGAACAAATTCGCTGGGTGAAACGTAGTCCAGCGAAGTGTGAGGTCGGCTCTCGTTATGGTGCTGGCGCCAAGCTTCGATCTTGCGCCGGGCGTCGTCAAGGGAAAGGAACCAATTGGTGTTCAGGCTTAGAAAATCGGGAGGACGTCACGCTGGTTGCCCGATATGTATAGGCCAGACACCCACGTGCGATGTGTGGAGCACGCGTATTATAGTGACTATCGCAACGCCCGGCCAAAGTACGTCGAAGCCTTTTGTAATTTGGTCAACTGGGATTTCGCCAGCGCGACTCTCAAGTGAATGGGCTCATTTAAGGATGGCTCGTGGACTGCCCAATCTTAGCCGACAATCCGCATCGCAGTTTAAAAGGAGATGGCCGTGAAGAAATACACAAGGAAGTCCGCGCTCGCCATTTGTATCGGAATTGCGACGGTGTGTTTGGTCGGCTGTGCGCCCGCCACTCATGTCACGGAGACCACGACGACCAAAGAATATGATACTACGAATCCGCCTATGCTGGCGCCGGTCTCGAATGCAAACACGACCACCACAACCCGATATGATAACGGCGTCGTGCAGCGGACGTATACGCAGCCCAATCCCTACGCGCCGCCGGATCAGAGCACAACCACCGTAACGACCGATCCGAATTCCGGAACCGTCCAGAAGCGAACCACCACCACATATACGACGCCGTAAGGGTCCGGCGCGAAGGTCTGATGAGGGCGGACGCTGACGGCGCACCGAGCGGCGGGCCGCGTTTCATCCGTTCCTGTTCGGTGCCGCTCGCCCCGGCAGTGCTGGGCGCCATGGAAAACCGCTTTGGGGCGCCGGTAATCGAGGCGTACGGAATGACCGAAGCATCCCATCAGGTCGTGTCCAATCCGTTGCCGCCACGGCTGCATAAGCCCGCTATGGTGGGATTCGGCACGGGAGTCGAGATTGCGATAATCGACGGTGCGGACAAACGGCTCGCGGCGAATGCGCCCGGTGAGGTATTGGTGCGCGGTCCCAACCTGATGAGCGGCTACCTCAACAATTCGCAAGAGAACGCCGATTCCTTCGTGGAGGATGGTTTCGCACCGGAGACATCGGTATTTTCGATGGCGACGGCTATCTCACAATAACCGGGCGCATCAAGGACTTGATCAATCGCGAGGGAGAGAAGATCGCGCCGACCGAGATCGAGCAAACCCTGGCAGCCAATCCGGCCGTGGCTGAAGCCTCGGTGTTCGGGGTACCGGACGCGAAGTATGGCGAAGAGGTTTGGGCAGCGGTGGTGCTCAAAGGGGAAACCGATCCCGGTCAGCTGCGGGCTTTTTGCCGCGGGCGGCTGGCCGACTTCAAGGTTCCGCAGGAGATCCGAATCGTTGCCGCGCTGCCGCGCAACGCGATGGGGAAGATCGTCCGGCGCGACATCGCGAGACTCTTCACGCCTACCCAGAATTAGCGAAAGTCGAGGGGAAACATATGGCCCCAGCAGCCAGCACCGACGGGTTCCACCTTGTAGTGGACGCGTTGAAGCTTAACGGGATCGACACTATCTACGGCGTGGCCGGAATCCCGATAACGGACCTGACCCGCCTGGCGCAGGCCGAAGGCATGCGCTACTTCGGCTTTCGCCACGAGCAGTCGGCCGGCTACGCAGCCGCGATCGCCGGCTATCTCACCAAAAAGCCGGGAATCTGCCTGACCGTATCCGCGCCCGGCTTTTTGAATGGTCTGGTGGCGCTCGCGAACGCCACTATCAACGGTTTTCCGATGATTCAGATCAGCGGCTCCAGCGACCGCGCGATGGTTGATCTTCAGCAGGGCGACTATGAAGAACTGGATCAGCTGAACGCGGCCAGGCCGTACACCAAAGCCGCGTTTCGCGTCAATCGCCCTCAAGACATCGGGACCGGAGTAGCCCGTGCGATTCGTGCCGCACTGTCGGGGCGACCGGGCGGGGTCTATCTCGATCTGACCGCCGACGTGCTGAGCGCCGCTCTGGAAGCGGACGCAGCGGCGCGATCGCTGGTGAAGGTGGTGGACCCGGCGCCGCGTCATATCCCGTCTCCCGAATCGGTACAGCGCGCTGTCAGCGTGCTGGCTGGGGCCGAACGCCCGCTGATCATTCTTGGCAAGGGCGTCGCCTACGCGCAGGCGGACGACGATATTCGAAAGTGGATCGAAACCACCGGCATTCCGTTTCTGCCCATGTCGATGGCGAAAGGACTGCTGCCCGACAGCCATCCGCAATCAGCGGCGGCGGCGCGTTCATTCGTACTGAGCCAGGCCGACGTAGTCATGCTGATCGGGGCGCGCCTGAACTGGCTGCTCGCGCACGGCAAAGGTCCACCATGGTCTTCGGCAGCGAGATTCGTGCAGCTCGACATCGAACCGACCGAAATCGACAGCAATCGTCCGGTCGTGGCACCGGTCGTTGCCGATATCGGCTCGGCGATAGCGTGCCTGCTGGAGGCGGCCAAGCCCGGCCAGATCAAGCCAAGCGCCGCCTGGCTCGAAGCGATCGCCACGCATAAGCAGCAGAACGTGAAACGCATGCAGGCGCGTCTCGACGCCAATCCAATGCCGATGAACTTCTACAGCGCGCTGCGTGCGATCCGCGACGTGCTTGCCGCGCGACCGGACATCTACGTGGTCAACGAAGGGGCCAACACCTTGGACTTCGGCCGCAACATTATTGATATGCAGGCGCCGCGCAAACGACTCGACAGCGGCACCTGGGGCGTGATGGGCATCGGCATGGGTTACGCGATTGGTGCGGCCACGGTCAGCGGCAAGCCGGTAGTTGCGATCGAAGGGGACAGCGCCTTCGGCTTCAGCGGCATGGAGATCGAG
>Ga0307372_10001125_pt1 | contig 46736 bp, 38 predicted proteins | sample OX1MG_FD_202533 | JGI IMG/M metagenome (GOLD analysis project Ga0307372, IMG submission 202533) | Soil microbial communities from Risofladan, Vaasa, Finland - OX-1 | ecosystem: Environmental > Terrestrial > Soil > Coastal area > Acid sulfate soil | place: Finland: Risofladan, Vaasa | collected...
ACCACCACCTTCGCCACTCGAATAGCCGCCGCCGCCCTCGACCGCGACATCCGCCATCGTGGCGGCGTCGGTGCGCCCGTTGATCGCGGCGCCGCGCCCGCCGCCGCCGTGATGGTGGCCATGATGCCCGCGGCGCGGCCCCGCTCCCCCCGCACAGCCGGTGTCGAGCGCTCCGGCCAGCGACAGGCTCCTCCCGAGGCGCGCACTGTAGAACTGTCCATCGCCGCTGTAGTAGAGCGTCACGCCTGATGAAGACCGCAGGTCGATTCTTAAAGCTGTCCAAATTCGACCGAAGCTACAAATTAACCAGGAGGAAGTTTGGGCGTGGCCATGATCTGCTTGTGCATCGGCCCCTGCTTCCGCGCCGCGGGCCCGTGAGGTTCCATGAGCAGCACGTCGCGTAGCTGCATGCTAGTTATCTTCGTGATGATACCGTTTGGGTATCCGGTCCAAAAGGCCGCGTTCTTCGGAAGATAGAATGTCCCCTCCACTTCCACCGTTTTGTGATCGAGCTCGCGACTCCATCTCTGAAAGCGGCTCTTATCTACTGAGCGGAAATCGAGAAGGAGTGCGTTGTTCGTAAATTCGTCCGCGTCGTAAGGGCTGAGAAAAAGATAAGTGTTTTCGAATCCCATAGTAGCGAATCCAGTTACTACGATCCGCTTTCCATCGTATTTTTGCGGTTGCGCTATCAGCGCGATCAGAGGGACGACCGGCAGCGGCTCATTGGCGCTGCAGTCCGGAACGACCAGCAGGTTCAGCGCCAAGCCGAGACCAATAAAAATATTAACTAGAAATGGTCGAGTAATTCTACCCGGGTCGAGTCGCGGCGTACCCATGGTGAGTCTTTCCCTCCAGCCTTACGGACTATTTGCACGCTCGTGGCGGCGCACTCGACAAAGGTGCGCTTGGCCCGCTGGGTTCAAGCTTTATCACCTGACCCTGCGGGGTGATGATGTAAACCGGCGCGCCGCTCGCACGGGCGTAAGCTCTGTCGAAGCCCGACGGCTCTCCGGGCACATCGCTGCTCGGGTGGGTATGGTAGCTCCCGACATAGCCTAATGGGAGGGTGAGCTCTCCGCCCGCCGCGCCAACGACCGCTGGGCTGGTGTATCCGAACCCCGGACCACTCGGGAGGAGAGCGCCACCCTTCCCGACCCAAACTGAGGAGCCTCCGGTCGGGATAATATCAGTGGAGGTGCCGATGATCTGCCCATAGAGCGGGTGCGGCGATGCATTAGCTGGCGCGGGATCGGCGGAGGGCTGCCGCCGCCGCCGGGGAAGCCACGGTGCGGGTTACGCGGGTGCGCGGAATTATTTGCGGTTCTTGCTCATCGAGTCTTCGAAGCGGGTTAGGGTGGCGTCGGTATGGCGGCCGGTTGCGACCGCTTCGAGCTGGGTGCGGATTCGATTTGCGAGTTGGCGGCGGAAAACCGGTTTGGCCAGAAAATCGCTGACGCCGACGCGAATCCCCTCGGCGCGGGCGTCCAGATCGTCACGCGCGGTGATCATGATAATCGGAATTTCCGCCGTGTCGGGATTATTCTTTAGCGCCTTGCAAACCGCAAAGCCGTCCATCTCGGGCATCATCAGGTCCAGCAGGATGACGTCAACGTCTTTCTCCTGTACCAACTTGAGACACTCGGCTCCGGAACCGGCCTCGAGTGGCACAAATCCCTCGCGTTGCAGATGACGCGCCAGAATCGTGACGGTATCCGGGTCGTCGTCCACCACCAGGATTTGGGGTAGTCGCGTCGATTCGTCCATTTACGTTCTAGCCATCCTCATTCTTCTTCTGCTTCGTCTGAAGAGGCTTGCGCGATCACTCCGCAGCGCCTTAGCTTCGCGGCAAAAGTCGTGCGCTTGAGCCCGAGCAGCTTGGCGGCGGCCTGCTTGTTACCGCTGGTCTGCTTTAACGCCTCGTTGATCAACCTTCCTTCCAATTCCCGTACCAGACCGGGAAGGTTGACGCCTCCGTTGGCAAGCGACGCCGGAATTTCCGGCATCGCCGCCCGCGGCTTCGATACGAGTCCCGGCGGCAGGAGATCGACGTCGATTACCGGCCCGTCGCATAGAATCGCGAGCCGTTCGAGCAGATTTTCGAGTTCGCGCACGTTTCCCGGCCATTGATGCGACCATAGATAGACCATCGCCTCGCGGCTGACGCTCAGTTCTCGTCCGGGGGTGCGGGCGCGGATTCGGTCGAGAAAATATTCGATCAGGATCGGAATATCGGAGCGCCGCTCGCGCAGCGGTGCGATTACGATCGGGACGACCTGTAACCGATAGAACAGATCCTCGCGGAACGCGCCGCGGCTGACCGCGCCCGCCAGATCGCTGTTGCTCGCCGCGATCAGGCGCGTATCGACCCGCGTCCCGCGGTCGGAGCCGACAGGGCGCACGAATCCGTCCTCGAGCACGCGCAACAGCTTGGCCTGCAGCGCGATCGGCATCTCGCCGATCTCATCGAGCAGGATCGTGCCGCCGTCGGCGCTGCTGAGCAACCCGTGGCGCTGGCCGGCCGCGCCGGTAAACGCGCCGCGCTCATGCCCAAACATCTCGGATTCGAGCAGATCGTGCGGGATCGCGGCGCAGTTTACCGCCACGAATGCGCGCGCACGCCGGCGCGAGCGCGCGTGAATCGCCTGCGCGACAACCTCTTTACCGGTGCCGCTCTCACCCGTGACCAGCACGGTAGCGTCGGTCGGCGCCACGCGCTCGATAAGCGCGCGCAGCTTGACGATCGTCGGATGCGATCCGATTAGCACCTGATCGAGCGCGGGCGTCTCGCCGCGCTCGGCTATATTGGCTTGTGTTGCCACCCCTTGTGACGCCCGAGCGCCGACGGCCGCGCCGATCGATCGGGCCCGGTTGAAATTGTGTCACGCCGCGCTGGCTATAAACAAGCCGTCAACATGGATGCGCGCTCACGGCGCGGCGATTTCGTGGCGATAGATCGCGGCCTGGCCGGGGCCCTCGGTCACCGAAATCTCGAGCATCGTAGCGTGCTCGAGCGCGCCGCGCGCGGCGAGCGCATCGTGCAATTCATTCCAGATATAGCGCGCCAGCTCCTCGGCCGAGCTGTGGACGATCGGCGCAAGGAACACGTCAGCGGCGGGAAATATGAACTCGTCGCGCTCATAGGCGACGCGAATCTGTCCGCCCGGCAGGCTTTCGATCTTCAGGCAATCGCTTTTCGCCGGGATAATCGTATGCTCGTCGAGGCGGTCGAGAATTTCCTTGGTGAGCTTTTTGATCAGCCCGAAATCGATCACGTAGCCGGTGCCCGCCAGCCGCCCCCAGGCGCGCACCCCGACCTGGTAGTTATGTCCGTGCAGCGGCTCGCGAAAACCCGGATACGCGATAAAATGCGCGGCCGAGAACTTCAGGTTCTCTTTCGCGACGTGAATCGAAAACTCGGTAGCCACCGTTGGAGTCTTATCCGAGCACCGGCTCATTGAGAAGCGGCTCGAGCGACCGGTCGATTCCCGCCGCGCCGAACCGCTCGCGATAGCGTCCCGCGTCGAGCGAGGTCGCAGCCATAAAGCGCTCGGTCTCGTGCGCCGAGGCCGTGCGCAGGCATCCGGCAAGCTCGCGCGCCCAATCGGCGGCCGGGTCGAACCCCGCCATCAGGTCTCCAACCGCCAGGCCGTGCAGCCCGCCCATCAGGCATTCCGCGTAGTACCCGATTTGGCCCGGACGATCGATCGCGAGCGACGTGATCCCGAGCGCCGAGCCGAGCGAATGCAGCCGATCGATTCCGAACTCGCGCCGGCGCGAAACCACCGCCGCGTCGCCGCTGCCCTCCAAGCCCGAGCCGATCGCGACGATCGCGACGCGGCCGTCGGAGATCGGCGCCGGATGAAAGACGTACCCGGGCGAAGTGTATCCAATTAGATCCCGCAGTGCGCTCCGGTACTCGAGCAGATTGAAACGCGTATCCGCGGCGATTCGCATCAGGAATTCTCCGAGCGGGAGATGCGCCTGGTCGGAGCGCGCCATCAGCCGCGCGAATGCGGCGGGATCGTATTCCTCGCGCCGCGCGAGTGCCGGCGCCGCGCCGCGCTCGAAGGTCAGGAGCAAAGCTCCAAATTCATCCGCGGTGTCGCCATGCCGGCCGATCCCGAGACGCGCGCATATCGGCGCGGCGCGATCGATCGGCTCGATATCCATCGCCAGGTAGCTGCCATGACTCGAGGGCTTGGCCAGCCCGCGCCGCGCATTGGCGACCATCACCGGCTCGGCCTCGAGCGCGACCAGGCGGCCGAGTCCGCCGCGCCGCTCGGCCAGAAGCCCGTATCCGCTAAGGAGTGAACCGTAGCCCAACACGACGAGGCGCGCGTTCGGCTCGAGACTCACGGCGGTAAATTCGCACGCGTGGGATCGCGCAGGCGATCAAATATCTTCGACGGGCGGATAATATTTTCTGTCGCCCAACTCGTCCACCGCGCTCCAGAACTCCGGTCCCGACGCGCCGAGCGGATTGGCCGGATCTTTGAGCGACATCGCCTGCCGCGTGTAGTTCCAGTTCTCGGGGCGCAGGCGCCGCGCGGTGTCGAAATATTTCTGGGCGGCCTCGCGATGCCCGCATTCGTACAGATATTCGCCGAGCCGGAAATTGGCCGCCGCGCGCACATCATCGTCGCCCGGCGTATGCATCCGGCGCAGGACTTCGGCCTCGCCCAGCGCGAACTTGCTCGCGGCGCCATTGGCGACCCAATCGCGAATCGCGTTTTGGTAAGCCAGCCGCTTGGCCTGCATCTGCTTCATCGACTCCTCGGGCATCGTGAAGGTCTTGCGATCGAGCGTGCGAAACGCGTCAGTCGCGCCGGCCGACTCGCTCGGCCGCACGATCCGCCCGCGCTCATCGATCCAGACCGCATTCGGCACGTTCACCATGTCGTAAAGCTCGGCGACGATATGGCGCATATCGATCACGCACGGATAGGTCGGCTTCGCCGCCACGATCCACGGCTCGGCCGCGATTTTCCCGGCGCTATCGAACGCCACCGCGATCGGCACAAAGCCCTTGGGGCCCAGCTCTTCGTACATCGCCTGCCACACGGGCAGGTCCATTCTGCATCCTCACCAACTGGCCCATGAGACGAGCAATACCTTCTTGCCGCGATACTCGGAGAGCGAATGCATCTCGCCCGCGAGATCGGGCAGCGAAAAATCCGGCGCCTCGAGCGACTTGAGCTTGCGCGCGCGTTCAGCCGCCGCCGCGCCGAAGCACCATACGCGATGCTCCTCGTCGGCGACGATCGGTTGCCCGAGCAGTTCCGCCAGCGCGGCCAGGTTGTAGCGGCCGCCGGCCGCGAATTGGGCGGCGCGTGCCGGAGGGACGGGGATGCAGACCTCGTCCTTGCAGAAGCCCTCAGGCTTGAAGATCCATCCGCTCGCGCGCTGAAGATCCTCGCCACGCAGCCATAGCGCACGGTCGCGAATCTCGGCCGCGACGCCTGGGGTTACGCGCTCGCCATAAATCAGGTCGGTCGAATTGTGGGCCATCACAGGATCTCCCTGGGACTCGACGAAGGGCTACGCTTATCCTAGCGTCCGCGGCGGCGCGGTCAAATCCAAAGTATCACTCCACTTGCGGGGGAGGCGGTCGCGGCGCGGATCGCGCGCAGATAGATTGCCACCTGTGCGCGATATTCGGCCAGATGCGCCGACAGGTCCGCGTCGGTCTTGAATTCGACGATCGTCCATCGCGCGGCGCCGTCCGCTTCGGTTTTGGCGCGAAAGGCCAGATCGGCGACTCCCTCCGCGGTCGTGCCGTCGTCGAGCGTCACAAGAATTGGATATTCGCGCCGGATTTCGGCGGCGCCGGCGGCGGCGCGAATCGTCGCGGAGCCAAGCGCGCCGGCGACCGCGCCGATCGCGGCCTCGGTATCGTCGGAGCCCGCGCCGAGCATCCGCGCAACGCTCGCAGCCACTTGCGCGATTTCGCCGCGCGCCGCGCCGAAGCGCACGCGCAGCATCGTTTCATGCACCAACGTGCCGAATATCCGCAGCCGCGGACGCGATCGATCGCGCGCGACCTGCTCGAGCTCGATACGAATCGCACCCCCGTCCGCGTCCGCGAAGGCTTGCCCAGCGTCGGTTCGCGACTTTGCAAGCGCGGTCGCCGCGCCAATTCTCAGCGTCGGCTCGGACCCGTGCGCCACCGCGGCGTCGCGGGCCGCGCGCCACGCGCGATGCAGCTCGTCGCCGCGCTTCGAGATCTCGCCGCTTGAGTCGGCCTCGAGCAGTACGCTCTGGCGCAGCCCCATCGCTTCCTTCACGTCCAGGATGAGCAGGGTCGGATCCCACCAGACCACCCGATGAGTCCCCGCCGCGGGCCGATGCAACCCCGGCGCGACCGAACGCGTAGGCGCGGGCGCGCGGGTTGGTCGCGTGCGCACGGAATCCTCGCCGAACTCGGGGCATCCGGCGGGCTTGCGGCTGAGCGCCGCGCGGCGCTCCTTCTGCTCAGGATAGATGACGGGATTTAGCCGCGCGAGCCATCCGTCATACGCACCGTCACCGAGCGCGGGGACGACCAACAAGTCGCGCGCGCGTGTGGTCGCCACGTAGAGCAGCCGAATCGCCTCCTCGACATCACGGCGGCGTTCCTCCACCTGGTGCTCGAGTAGCTCGCGCGGAGCGCATCCAGCGATTCGCAGAGCAGCCAGCCCGCGCGCGGGATCGATATAGCGCGAGGGCTCGCCGGCGGTTTCGTTGCAGGTCAGGTCGGCCAGAATCACGACCGGAAACTCGAGTCCCTTGGCGCGATGCACCGTCATGATGCGCACGCCATCGGTGCCCTCCTCGGCCAGCGGCGTCTCGCTGGCTTCATCGCGCTCCGCGCGGGCTTCGAGTTCGTCCACAAAGCCCCGGAACGAAGTCGCGCGGCGGCGCGCCTCGTAGCGCCGCGACTGGTCCATCAATCGGATGATATTGGCCAGCGCCTGATCGCCGGTCGGCCAAATTGCGATTCCCGCGTGCGCGCGGGTCTTCGCCAGCGCCAGAGCAAGCGTCTCGGCGATCGGGCGCAGGTTGCGCGCGCGATGCAGTTCGAGAATGATCTCGCGCGCCTCGCGCACCGCGCCAAACCGGTTCGCGCGGTCGGCGGGCGCAGGGCGCCACAGGCTGAAGGCGCCCGCCGCCGCGCGATACTCGAGCAACAGATCGTCGCCGAGCGAGAAGAACGCGCCGCGCAGCGTCGCGAACACCGCCAGCTCGTCATCGGGGCGCTCGATCGCCGCGAGCAGGTTGCGCACGGAAATAACTTCCTCACGGTCGTTGAACGATCCGCCCTTGACCAGCACGTGCGCGAGATGGCGCGCCTCGAGCGCGCGCAGGTACGGGCGCGTGACGTCGCGGCCGTGCGAGTTCATCCGGCGAAACAGAATGCAGATATGGCGCGGCGCGATCGCCACGCGGCGCTCTGGCGCTTCGCGTTCCGTGACCGTCCATCCGCTTTCCTTGACCATCCAGCACGCGAACGCCGCGATCGCGTCGGGCAGCGAATCTTCGATCCGCCAATCGGTCACGCGCCCGTAGTCTCCATATGGATCGGGCACCGGCAGCGCGACGATCGAGGGCTGCGCGGCGGGATCCCCTCGCACCGAAACCAGCGGCGCATAAGCCGGCTGAGTCGGCGACTCGGCCGCCATCAGCGGCGCGAACGCCGCGTTGATCATCGCGTGCAGCTCGGGGGTCGCGCGGAAGCTGGCCGTCAGATGCAGTAGGCGCGCCCCGGCGTCCAACAGGCTGCGCTTGACCGCTTGATAGAGCGCCACGTCGGCCCGCCGGAAGCGGTAAATCGACTGCTTGGGGTCACCCACGATAAACAGCTTGCCCGGAACCGGGCGGACCGCCCGCCAGTCATCGACGGCCGGATCGTCGGCGGCGAGCAACAGCAGAATTTCCGCCTGCAGGGGATCGGTATCCTGGAACTCGTCGATGAAAATATGCGTGAAGCGATGCTGCAGCTCGGCGCGCACGGCCGGGTCGCCGCGAATCAGGTCGCGCGCGACCAGCAGCAGATCGAGAAAGTCCAGTTGCCCCTCGCGCCGCTTGAGGCCGTCGTAAATGCCGATGATCGGCCACAACTCGTCGCGCAACCGCGGCGCCAGATTGGCGCCCGCGGCGAGCCGCATCCGTTCCAGCCGCTCGCGCAGCGCGGCGCGGCGCGAGAAAACTTCCGCGCGTTCGACCCCGCCAATCGCGCCGCCGAAACCCTTCCATTCCCAGCGCCGGCCAAAGCCTAGCGTCAGCACGACGGCCTCGAGCGCGTCATAGTCGCGGCCGCGCACCGCCTCGAGCCGGATCGCTTCGGCCACTGGCCGCGAGATATCCAGCAGGCTGCGCGCGAGCCAATCGCCGGGCTCCGCGCCGCGCGCAAGCTCGCCAAGCGCGATCGCTTCGGCCACGATCGCGTCGATCTCGCGCTCGCGATCGAAATCGCTCGGCTCCCAGCGCGCCCTGAAATCGCGCCACGCGAGCAGCTCTTCGGCCGCCGCGCGGGCGATCGCGCGCGGACCGTCGCGGCTCACCGATTCGCGCCGCCGCAGCAGGCGGCGCATCGCGTCGCCCGGACTCGCCAGCACGCCCTCGAACCATCTGGCGAACGCCGACTCGAAGATCGCGCCGGCGATGTCCTCGGCCGCCACCTCGAACATCGGATCGACCCGCGCCTCGACCGGACGCTCGCGCAGCAGGTCGGCGCAAAACGAGTGGATAGTCCCGATACTGGCCTGCTCGAGTTCGCCCAGCGCGGCGCCCAGCCGCGCGCGCGCGCCCGCCTCGAGTGCGGGATCGTTGCGCGCGCGTTCGATCTCGGAGCGCAGCCTGAGCTTGAGTTCGCCGGCGGCTTTCTCGGTGAACGTCACCGCGACGATCCGGGCCAGGGCGCCGCGCCCCGACGCGATCACCGAAACGATCCGGCTGACCAGTGCGGTGGTCTTGCCGGTGCCCGCGGCGGCCTCGACCATCAGGGTCGCGTCAAGCTCGCCCGCAATCGCGTCGCGCGCCTCCTGATCGGCAAGTTTAGCGGGCGTGCTCATCTCATTTCCCGCAGGCGCATCAGCGCGCCCAGGCGTCCCTTTGGCTTTACGTCTTTCACGCGCCGCTCTTCGTAGGGCCCGCACACGCGCCGGTAGTCGCACCATTCGCATTCGCGATCGGCAGGGGCCGCGGGCAAAAACCCTTCGGCGAGGGCGGCGCCGACGATCGCCGCGAACTCGCGCTCGGCGGCGCGCGCCGCGTCGTTCATCTCGACGACGCGTTCCTCGTATCCTCCCGTCGCCGTGCAGTAATAGAGCCGCCCGAGCGCGACCGGAAGGCCCAGCACGCGCTCGGCCGCGAGCGCGTAGAAGACGGGCTGGAGATGCTTGCCGCCGCCGATCACGAAATCCGGCGCGGCACGCACCCGTCCGGTCTTGTGATCGGTGACGCGCACACGTCCGTCGCTCGCGCGCTCAACCAGATCGATCGACCCGCGCAGCATAAGGCCGCCCTCGAGCGCGGCCGGATCGGGCGAGCTGGCAGGATCAGCCTGCGCGCGATCGCTCAGTCCAAAGGACAGCTCGAAGCGCTCGGGACGCCACGCCTCGGGATCTGCGGAGGCGCGCCGCAGCCACTCGCGCAGGTCGGCGCGAATCGACTCGATTCCGTCGAGCCATACGCGCTCGATCGCCGGGGCAAGTTCCTCGCGCCATCGCGCCGCGACTTCATTGAGGGTCGAATCGAGCAGCGCGCTCGCCGCGCCCAGGCTGGCGGCGGTGACGGGCAGCGCGTCGTCCGCGCGCAGGCGGCCGAGAATCTCGTATTGGACTTCGGCGAACAGGCCGCCGCGGGTCAGCGGATCGATCACCTCGATCGCGGCGGGTTCTTCACGCGGCGCGAGGCGATGAATCGCCTGCAGGAAGAACCGGTACGGGCACGCGGCAAAATGCTGGAGCGAGGTCGGCGAGTAGGAACGCGCCGCGAGCTGATGCGGCTCGAGCGCCGCGCGCGCCGCAGGCTCGGGATCGACCAGCCCGTCGGCCGGCGTCCAGCGCCTGAGCCATTTTCGCGCGCGGGTACGCAGCGCGCGTCCGAGATACTGGTTGGCGCCGAGCAGGTAGTGCGCGGCGCCGCGCGTGGTTTCGGGATCGCGCCCGATAAGCGTGTCGAGCGTCGCGAGATCGAATTCGGCGTCATCGATCGCCTGCTCGGGATCGGCAGGCGCCGGCCAGCCCGCCGCCGCGGGCATCGACGCGCGGCGCGCCAGCTCGTCGAAGCCGGGCAGGCGCCCTTCGGCGGCGCGCAAAATCTCGAGCGCGTAAAATGATGGCACCCGGGGCCGGCCCTGATCCAGATCGACCCGCGGATAGGAAAACATCACGCGGCGCTCCGCCGCGCCGACCGCGATTCGAAGCGCCAACCGCTCGCGCGCCACGCGATCCTCATTGCGAATCAGGTCCGCACCCAGCGCCGCGCGCGCCGCGTCGAGCAGGATCGGGTCCTCGATGAGCTTTTGCGGAAAAATCCGCTCCGCCAGCCCCGGAACAATCACCACCTCGAACGACATCGCGCTGGCGCGATGCGGCGACGCGACGAACACCGCGCCGTAGCGCCGCGGCGCGGGTGGATCCTCGAGCTTCGCCAGCCGCTCGGCCACCACGTGGCGCACCTCGTCGAGGGTGACCGGGCCGACCGGCGCCATCGCGTCAAGTTCGCCAAGCGCCGCCAAGATTTCGTCTGGCTCGCGAATCGCGGCCGCGGCTATGGCGCGCAGATGCACCAGCCATTCGCCCCACGCCGCGCTCGGCGGCAGCGCGGCCAGCATCGCGATATGCGGCAGCGCGATTTCCTTCAGATGGCGCAGATCGGCGATCCGATGCTCGAGGCCGGCGGCCTGCGCGGTGTCATCGTCCAGCGCGGCGCGGCGGCGGGCGAATTCGCGACCCAGGCCATCAAGCCGCCGGGTCCATCGCGCGGCGCTTCCGATCACCGCCGCATCGACGATGATCCGCTCCCATCGCCACGGCGCGCGCGCGCGATCTTCCGCTTCACGAGGCAGCGTGCGGTTGACGGTATCCTGCAGTTCGAGATCGAGCGAACTCGCGAACAGCTCGGCGCCGGGCGCGGCCGCGGGAGCCGTCTGAGGAGCCGAAGCGTAAGGCACCTGCGCGAGCGAAAGATACTCGGCGTAGCGCCGTGCCGAGAGGTCTTCCGCCGCGCACGCGAGCAGCGCGAGTAGCGCGCGTCCGGCGGGCCGCGGACGGCGCGCGCCGAGCGCGAAATGCGCCGGAATTCCGGCGCGCGCGAGCGCCTCTTGCAGGCACGGCAGATAGCGCACCGGGTCGTGCAGCAACACTGCAATTTTATCGAAGCGCACGCCGGAGCGCGCCTCGCGATCGATGCGCCGCGCGATCTCGACGCACTCGTGCATCTCGCCGGGCGCGGAAACGATCACGACGCTATCGTCAAGCCGGCGCACGGCGGGCGTGAGATCGCTGAACAGATAATCCTGGGTCCGCGCCAGCGAAGTCTCCGCGCCGTCTGCGCTTCGCGGCGCGCTTTGCACCGCGGTCCCAAGCGACTCCGACAGCATCCGCGCCGCGCGCTCGGCGCCCGCCGGCAGCGTGGCGAAAAAATCCGGCGCGCGCGCGGCCAGCGCCGCGGCCAGCGCGCACTCACGCCGCGTCTCGATTCCGACATCGAGCATCAGGGTCGGCAGCGCGGCGAAGCGCGGCGCAGGCTCGGCGCGCACGGCTTCAGCGGCGAGCGCCAGTATCTGCGCGCGATCGGCAAGTCTGGCGCAGGCCAGCTCGAACTCGAAGCGCGTGAGCATCGCGCCCAACTCCGCGCCCGCCGGGCCGAGCCGCGTAAGATCGCCGGCGGAGATCTCGCTCAGGCGCAGCTCTTCGATCGTGCGCGCAAGCGCGGCGGCAAAACCGGGCTCGTCGAGCACCGGCGCGAAGTGCTGAAGCCCCGCATCCGTGCGCAGATGGAATACCGCGCGCGCGGCCAGCGCGCGAGCCGCCAGCTCCGAGGCCGGCGCAAGCCCGAGCGCGGCCATCCGGTCGGCGGCGAGCAAGCCGGCCAGCCGGTTGAACGTCAGGCGATGAATTCCGGCCAGAGCGCCGCGTTCGGCGGCGAGCGCACGCACCAGGTCGTCGGCGCCGGCGCGCACTGGCGCGATCACGATCGCCTCGGCGCCCGGCTCGAGCGCGCCGAGCCAATTGCGGGCGGCGGCGATTCGCTCGGCCGCTCTGACCGAGGTGATTATCTGGCGCGAATTGGGCATCGGGATGGCGCGCGGCGCGGCCTTCCGATAGTTCGCCGCAAGGGCGGCGCAGGGCAAGGGGCGATTCCGGTTGTTTCCACAACCGTTGTCGCGGCGTTTATTTCACCAGGTAAACCGGATCGCCGATTCGCGCCACGCCACCGGCGCCGACCTGGGCGAACACGCCCACGTTGTTGCGATGATGCCGGGCCGAGGTGCGCAGCACGTCGAAGTCGCGCGGAAGATCGTCCTGCGGATGCGTGGTCATCACGCAGCGCAGCGCGGGAACCATCGCGACGATCTTCACGACCGCGCCGACGCGCAATTCGCCGCCCTCCCATTCGTCTTCCACAAAGCGGTCGTCGCCCGCGCCGGTATCGACCAGCAGCGTGGGCCGGAAGCGGCGCGGATCGAAAATCGATTTCGAGCCCGCCAGCCGCGCCAGATGGCGCAGCGTTCCGGTCGCGAGCACATGCATCACGGCGGTGTCGAAAAACGATCCCTGCGCGAGGCTGAAGTCGGCGGGCAGCGTGGCGGCGGTGAGTCCGGGAATCACCTGTTCGACGGGCACGTCGGCAAAAACGGTTTTCGGATCGATACCGGCGCGTTCGCGTACCGCGGTCTCAGCGCGTTCAAGAACCACTGTGCGGCCGAGCGCGGCGCTGATTTCCTCCGAGGCGCCGGGGTCCGCCGCGTGGATCAACCTGCCATCGGGCAGGCGGATACTGACTGGCGAGTGGCCGTCGGCGGCGATCGGATCGTCGTACGTGGCGCGGAAGGCATACAGGCCCGCGAATTTTTTGGCGCTCGCGATTCGCCGCGTCGCGATTTCGCGCAGTGCCCAGGCGCGATCGCCCGCCGCGCCGCGCTCGGTGATCTCGACCTGGGCGAGCTGTTCGCCAAGCATCGATTTCACCGGATGCCGCCAGATCGCGGCGATCGTGCCAATCTGCGTTTGCGCCATCGATACCTCTTCTCCGCCGCGCGCCACCGAGGCTTGAAGCGTTTCTGAATCGCGAGCGATTTTTGAATGATCGTGATCGAGTGATACACGACCCCGCCGCCGCGGCGCAAACGCCGCGCACGCATGCACGCTCGCGTCGAGCGGAGATTGCTCGCCCGGCGTTATTTTTTCGCCTTGCCCGTACCCGTAAGGAACCCATTCTATGATTTCAAGCTCGTAAGCCACGCGCATCGGGGTTGCGGCGCGTCAACTTCTCCCTGGCTCTCTGCTTGGATAGAGACTGTAGATAAATGGAAATTTCGTCCGTCATCCTGAACGGAGGTTGCTGCACTGAAGGATCTCCGCGCAGCGATTAGTGCGGAAAGCGTTGGCGGCGCTAAAGAAAATCGCTTCGCGTAGATCCTTCGCCTCCGGCTCAGGATGACATCGACGGGGCGTTTGGAAGAAAATCGACAGCCTCTGTCCAAGGAGAGGAAGTCAAACCCTTCCGGCAGTTATGCAAAGGTCCCCTACGGCAGGCACACCGCGTGCGGCGGCGACTGCATCAGGCACGCGACCAGCGGCGTCAGCACCGGCCGCGCGAGACCGATGAGCTCGGCCACGGTGTTGCCAAGGTTCGACACCCAGACATCGCCCGAGACGTCGACGGCTGCGGCGTACGGGGTGCTGAAGTTGGCGTCGATGGGAGCGAAGTTCAGCGCCAAATCCCAGAGCGGCGCGCTCTCCAGCGTCGGTTGGAACGGCGCGGTCGCAGGCGAGCTCAGAACCGCGTAAATCCCGCTCGCATTGTTCGTCGGGTTGGTCACGATCGCATGCGCGATCGCCAGCGTGCTCGCGCTGTTCGATACCCCGGTGTCGGTAAACAAAGTGCTGCACGGGGTTGACGAGGAGTTCGCGCTGATCACGCGCGCCGCCAGAATATCCGCCAGCGTATCGAGCCGCTCCAGCCCGTCGCAGTTGACCGCCGGCGAGCCGCCCGTGCAGTTCGCCTCGGTCGCGCTGGAGTTTGCCCGGAAGCTCGCTGGGATGCCGGTATTGCTAGGAGTTCCGCCCGAGGTCATGTAGCTCACCACCAGATCAGTCTCTGCCGCGTTGACCGCGTTGGTGAGTCCCGTCGAGTTACTTGAGGGGGCGCCGATGATCGTGCCGGTCGCGTCGCTGAACTGGGCCAGCGGCCACGGGCGGGACTCAAGGCTCGATTGGACCACGATCCGCTATGCCGCCACTGCGTGCCCGACGAGCTTCACCTCCACTGGAAAACCTTCCAGGCTATCGGGAGCGGCGCGCTCAACCGAACCCAGGTCTTCCGGCTTGGAGACCCAGACTACTATCTCCGGATTGACATCGCCGTTTTCGTTGCTCACCGAAACCCCGAGAACTTTGGGAATAGCCATCAGCTCTTTCTCGTGACGGGATAGCACCCGTCCAGCCTCTGCCCAATCGGCTTTGCTCTGCTGAGCTTGAGCTTGCGCGGCCGGCGCTCCGAAAGCGCACATGCAGAGCGCGAAAACAGCGAGCCAGAGCAAGACTCCGGCGCCCGCCACGGTCCAGCCCAAGTGCTTTCTCATTCTCGATTCCTACGTTTGAAGTTACTACTCACCCGCTCAGGCGAGTGTCTATCGCGGTCCTTGACTTTGCGCCGGGCGCGCGAGAACGTGGCCTGCGATGCTTGGGAGCTTTCGGAAGCACCCGAATACAGAAAAGCTACCCTGGCACACGCAGCCTTCGCCGGGCTCCGGTCGTTTACAAGGGTCTTCGCCGGGCACGTGGATGACGCGCGCTTTCGCATCGCGGCAGACGCACGACGGAATCACTCGCGCCGCCCGAGCGGAACCGGCCGCGAGCAAGGACGTGGCCTGCGGCGTGGCTCGGTAAATCCCGGTCGTCGAAAAGGGAGCCGCGTAGATCGGGGCGTCGCTTTCCGATTCGTACAGCCGCATCTCCGCGCGTGTCCACACGATAGCCGCATCAAGGGCTCTTCTCCGCCTGATGCGAGCCGCGCCCAGGACCAGAGCCAGCGGCAGAATCAGGAATAGCAAGCCGATTAGCCAGTTCCGCTGAAAACTTTGCATCACCGACGCCCTACAATCGATTTGCCAAGCCAGGCGCACATCTCAGTGGGCCCGCTTTTCGGGTCTCAGAAGGGCATCCCGGTCCGCTTCGCAAGCACAACCATCATCATCTCGATTGCCTGAAGCCGCGTGTCGGTGTCGGACGCCCAATCCGTAAGCGCGGCTAGGCTCCGTTGTCGCCCGGCCGGGTCTCGCCGCGCCAGCGCGCACCCACGGCAACTGAGCCGCCCCGCGGCGGGCTGCTCAATTCCCGCGCGGATGGGCCGCGTTGTAGTCGCGAATCGCTTTCAGGACCGCGCCGCTGGCTTTTTCCATCAACTCGCCCTTGTTGGCGGTCACGCGCGCGGCCGACGCCTCGAGCGGCTTGATGAGTCCCTGACAGCGCGGCATCACGTAGCGCGCGATCATCTCATAGGTGCGCAGCGCCTGCTCGCGCGTGGTCCAGTCGTGGGCGAAGCACAGGATCGTGCCGAAGCCGCCGGAGAGCGCTTGCAGCTTCGCGATCCGATCGAGCGCGTCGTCGGGCGTGCCGATAATCGCGCCGCCGTACTCCGCCATCCGCTTGGCGGCGGCGTAGCCGTCGTCGAATCGCGGGCGCTGCGGGCTGCCGAGTATTCCGACGATATACTCGTTCTGCCATTTCTTGAGCCCGTCGGCGACTTCGCGCAGCGCCTGCTCTCTTGAATCGGCCAGATGAAACGGCATCACGATCCGCCAGTTGCTCCGATCGATCCGATTGCCATGCTCCCGTGCCGAGGTCTCGCCGAAATTCCACTGAGTCGGGAGCGCCGCGAGTCCTTCTTCCGAATACGACGCGACCGACAGCACTCCGATTCCGTACTTGCCCGCGCACTTCATGCCCGAGGGCGAGATGGTCGAGGCCGCCGCGACGGGAATCCGCTCCTGGAGCGGACGAATCTGCAACGCCGCGTTGTTGAGCTCGAACCAATCGCACTTGTAGCTGAACGGCTCTTCGCCGTTCAGCAGGCGCAAAATCACGCCCAAACCTTCATCCATCCGCTCGCGCTGCGTCATCGGATCGATCCCGAGCATCACCGCGTCCGAGGGCAGCGCGCCCGGACCCACGCCGAGCATCGCGCGCCCGCGGCTCAAATGATCGAGCATCACGATCCGCTGCGCTACGTGGAACGGATGGTGATACGGCAGCGAGACCACGCCGGTGCCGAGCTTGATGCGCCTGGTGCGCTCGGCGGCGGCGGCCAGGAACATCTCGGGCGACGCGATCGTCTCCCATCCGGCGGAGTGATGCTCGCCGACCCAGAATTCGTCGTACTGAAGCTGGTCGAGCCACTGCGCGAGTTCAAGATCGCGCTGGAACTGGAGCGTCGGATGCTCGCCGATCGGATGATGCGGGGCCAGAAAAGCGCCAAAGCCGAGCCGCTGGGTCATCGAAGATTCTCCTTGCTGATGGTTTAATGCGATCGCGCGATTGCGTGGGCCGCTCAGGAAGCTAGCCCCACAGCACCGCGGCTTGCGCGCTATCGAGATACTCGTCCAGGCGCGTGATGTGGCCGTCTTCCACCGTGCATACGATGCACGCCGGGAGGGCGACGGCCTTGCCCGACGACTTTACGCGCCCGCGCAGGACATGCTGTTGCACGAATCCGGCCGGGGTCGGCTGCCGATTGATCTCCGTATAGGCGAGGTCGGCGATATTTGCGACCACCCGTCCGAGCACGGTGAGATTTTCCTCGGCCGTCTGCGTCACGCCGTCAAAGTTATGCCAGATGCGGGTGTGCGGCGAGTAGATATTCCGAATCGCAGCGACATCGCCGCGCTCGATCGCCTTGAAGAGCCGGTCCGCGATCTCGAGCGATTGTTCGGCCGATGCGTTCAGTTCCATTGCTCGATACCTTACTCATTCGCGTCAGGTCTTGCTGGCGGTCGCGGTTGCCGTCGGCGTCGCCGGGGGCGGCGGCGACTGGGCCGGTGATGGAATCGAAGACGCCGCGGACGAAGCTGCCGAGGCTGGTGGTGGCACCGTTACCGTCGGAATCGATGCCGGGTTCATGAGCCCGGTCGATAGCGCCGGGGTCGGCGTCGCGATTACGTGCAGCGGCGCGGTTCCAACCCCATAATCATAGACCAGTTCGGCGCCCAGATGTCCTTGATAGCTGATCACGCCCACCGCGATCACCGCGACGATCAGATAGATAGTGCGCGTGCGTGCCATGAAGTTCAGCGCCTGGATCAGGATGCGCCAAATCGCCAGCGCCGCGAATACGTACATCAGGATGTTGCCGAGCTGCGCGTGGCGATGCATCAGCGCCTTGGCCTCCGGCGGAATCGCCTTGAATACCCAGCTCGGCTGCAGCTTGCCGCCTGTTACCCACGATGCCGCCGTGGCGACTGCTCCCAGCACGATCAGGGTCAGCGCCATGTAGCGCAGCCACATACGGGTGGGCGCAAGGCTGGCGGCCAGATCGATAAGTACCGCGACGATCAGCAGCGCGATCGTGAAATGATCGGCAACCGGATGAAGCTGCAGGGTTTTGAGCCAAGCAAGGACGTTTGCCATCGGGTCTCCTGAGCGGGCCGGGCGCGCCCGGCGGCGCTATCCGCGCGGCGCGTGCGTGCCCCAACTTTTATCGCAGAGCCGCGCCGATCAGGCAATTCTATTGACGCTCAAATGCAAAGACTCGGAACGCGCGCGTGGCGAATATCGAGCGAATTCAGTTAACCGCTCCCGCGACGCCGCGCAACGGCCTCTCAAAGCGTCGCGGAAGTTGGCGCCGCCGCCGGAGCTGGAGTTGGCGCGGCGGTCGGCTGCGCGGTCGGAGCGGCGGTCGCCGGGGATGACGAATTCGCGGCCGGCGTCGCGGTCGGCGACGGCGATACTGCCGCGGCTGCGGAGGGCGCGCTTGCGGGAGCGGCAACCTCGAGCGCCATATCGTTAATCTCGACCTCGCTCCAGACCCGCGCGGTCAGAAAAAAGCGCGCCGCGTTCGCCGCAGTCAGCTTGCCGAAATCAGGAATCCATCGCTCCTCGAATCCGAACTGATAGCGCGATCGCTCGGCCAGCGAGGTGCCGGAAGTGATGCGCGTTGCCACCACCCCCGCCCCCGCCGAAGTGTTGGCGGGCTCCAGTTCGCGCAGGTACCAGGCAAGCGCCGGCGCGTCATCGGGAAGCGCCGCGGTCGCGCCGCGCGCCGCGGGCATCGCGAGCGCGCGGGCGCATTCGGCGCGGGTCTGGAGCGTCGTGGCCGGGTCGCTCCACAAAAGCGAGCCGCGGCGCTCCCAACTCGCCTCGGCGGCGTCAGGCGCCGCGACTACTACGTTGGTGACCAATTGCGCATACAGGGTGAGGGCCGCGAGCGCCGCGGCCGCATAGCGGATTGCGTCCCACGCGCCGAGCTGATGCATCCAGTCGAGCCCGAATGCGCCGAGCAACGCCAAGGGCACCAGGAATCCCGGCGCGAATTCCGCCGCTTGTGGCCGCGCGATAGTCCACACCGCCAGGCTGACGATCGCCCACGCAAGGCACCATCCGGCGAAGTGCGATTTGACCCGCCGCGCGACGATCGCGGCGGCGCCCACAATAGCCGCGAGCACGATCGCGAACTCATAGAAGCCCAGGATCGCGAGATAGAGCCGCGGCACTGCGACCTCGGCGCGCCCGAGCGCGGCGCCCAGCGGAGCGAGCGACGCCGCGAGCGGAAGACTCAGCGGCGCGGCGCTGAGCAGTTCGGTCAGAAAGATCCAAATCGCGGCGACCGCGATGGTTCCCAACACGACCAGCCATCCGCGCCGTGTCCACCATACGCGGATCCGCAGGACAGGATTACCTCCGGCGGCGGCGTTGACGACCGCGACGATCGCGAGCGCGCCTGCGCCCGTCAGGATATCGAGCGCGCCAATCGCGCCGGCTCCAAGTGCGAGCACCAGTGCGAGCGCGAAACCCGCCGTGCGTGGAGCAGTCGGGCGGCGCGCCAGCGCACCAGCCATCGCGACCGCGGTCATCACGAGCGCGATCGCGATGCTCGAGGTCGTGCCCGCGCGCGAGAAATAAGTCATCGTGGGCGACAGCGCGAGCAGCGCGGCCATCCCCAACGCGCCCGCGCGGCCGATCTCGCGGCGCAGCGCAAAGACCGCGCCGATCACGACCATCGCGCCAACCGCGGCGCTCAAGCGCGCACTGAAGTCCGACCCGCCCATCAAGCGGAACACGCCGATTTGCGCAAGCCCTATCCATCCGAGCCCATTGGCCGCCGCGACCGGATAAGTGAGCCCGCGCGCCAGCGCAAACTCACCCAGCGCGCGCGCCGCCTCATAGGGAAACATCGGGCGGACGCCAAGCGCAGCCAGCCGAGTCGCAATCGTGTAGCCCACGACGATGAGCCATCCGAGATGCTCGAGCGTCACTACTATCAGCACTCGCTCGAGGCGCCGCTCGCTGTGCCGGGCCGCGCGCGCGGCGGCGGCAGGCTGCGGCGACGCGGAGGACGGCCCGGCGGACGGCGCGGCGGACGGCGCGGGCCGTTCGGCCGGGTCTATGCCGAGCCGCCATTGGTCGTGGCCGGGTTGGCCGGGATCGTTATGCTCGCCGGTAGGCATTGATGAGCATCGCTATGTTTCGGCGCGCGGCTTGTCAACGGCGGCGCGGCGAAAATTACCCTGCGATGAAAAAGTGCACCGCTGGCTTGTGCGACACAGCGGCGCGATTATGCTTGATTCGTTTGGGGCGCTTTCATGGAGCAGGGCAAGATCACTCCGGCGCGGCGGCTGTTTGGCGCCACCGTGTCGTTTCTCGCACTGGCGGCGATCGTGGCGCTGTTCTTCGCCTATCGCGAGCACGCGCGGCTGCCACTGCATCGGCCGATCATCGCGGCCTCGATCGCGCATCTTCCCTACTACGCGTTTTGCTCGTTCTATCGGATGCTCGCGGCGTATCTGCTGGCGCTGGTATTTTCGATCGGCTACGGGATGGCGGCGGCGCGCGGCGGAATCTGGGAACGGGTCCTGATCCCGACCGTCGATATCGCACAGTCAGTGCCGGTGGTGGGGTTTTTCCCGGCCGCGATTTTCTTTTTTGTCGCGCTCGCCCACGGCAGCCGCGCCGGGGTCGAAATGGCGGCGATCTTTCTGATCTTCACCAGCCAGGCGTGGAACATGACGCTGGGCGTGTTCGAGGCGGTCAAGACTCTGCCCGCCGATTCCAAGGAAGCGTTCGATTCCTTCGGCGCATCGGGATGGCTGCGCTTCAAGCGCCTGCTGATGCCGGCGTCGGTACCGAAGCTGGTTTACAATTCGATCCTGTCGTGGGTGGCGGGATGGTACTACCTGATCGAGTGCGAGATTATCGCGGTCGGTCCGGCCAACTACCGGCTGCCCGGACTCGGCAGCTTTCTGATGGACGCCGCCGAGCGCGGAAGGTGGTTCGAGCTTGGCGCCGGGCTCTTCACCCTGATGATGGTAATCGTGCTGATGGACGCGATCGTATGGCAGCCGCTCACGATCTGGTCCGACAAGTTCCGCTATGAATTCGCCGCCTCCTCGCAAACCGCGCGCTCGCTCGGGATGCTCGACGCGCTGGGCGGTATTGGACCCGCGGTGACCCACGCGCTGCGCGGGTTGCTGATGCCGCCGCTGCGCGCGTTCTGGCTGATGGCGGCAGCGATGCCGCGCGTCACGATCGCCTCGAATCCCGCCGCGCGGCGCGCGGGACGAATGCTGCGATGGTGCCTGCTGGCGGCGCTGATCGTGTTCGTTGCCTACGCGATTGGCGCCGGACTGGTTGCGCTGGCGCGCGCGCTGCTTAAGCCCTGGCCGGCCGAAGCCCGGCAGATTCCATTGGCGACCGCGGCCTCGTTCGCCCGGATGATTATCGCGTACGTGATATCGCTGGCGTGGACGGTGCCGTGCGCGCTGGCCGCCAGCGAAAGTCCGCGCTTCAACCGGTTTCTGGCCCCGGCGGCCGAGATCGTCGGCGCGATGCCGGCGACCGCGCTGTTCCCGCTGATCGTGGTGTTCGTAATCCGCGTCACCGGCGAGATGAACCTCGCCTCGATTCTGCTCATCCTTACCGGGATGCAGTGGTATCTCCTGTTCAACCTGCTGGCGGGCGTCAACCAGGTGCCCGAGGATTTGAAAGAAGCCGCGCGCGTGTTCGGGCTGTCGCGCTTCGCGACCTGGCGCAAGCTGATTCTGCCGGCCTCGCTGCCCTCGCTTATCACCGGCAGCCTGACCGCGTGGGGCGGGGGATGGAACGCGCTGATCGTTTCCGAGTACTTCGTTTTCCGCGGGCAGACTTATAAAGTGACCGGACTGGGCGCGCTGCTCGACGTCGCGACGTATAAGACCGGCAACTCGACGATGATATTGCTGAGCCTGCTCTCGATGGTCGCGGTCGTGTTAATCTTGAACCGGCTAGTCTGGCGGCGGCTCTATAACGTGGCGACCGAACGCTACCGGCTCGACTATTAACCACGGCCAGATCAACCCAATGCGCGACGACGCTGAACCCGCAGACCCATGGCCCTCCTCGAGCTCCGCAACGTCTCCAAGAGCTTCACTCTGCCCAAGGGCAGCCTGCGCGTGCTCGAGGATATTTCCTTCGCGGTCGAGGAAGGCGAGTTCGTCGCCCTGGTCGGGCCCTCGGGATGCGGCAAATCGACGCTCTTGCGCCTGATCAACGGAATTATCCCGCTCAGCTCCGGGCAGGTCGTGTATCGCGGCAAACAAGTGGACGGTATCAACCTCGAGTCGGCGCTCGTATTCCAATCCTTCGCGCTGCTGCCGTGGCTCTCCGTGAAGGCCAACGTCGAGATGGGCCTCGAGGCGCGCGGCCTCGGCCCCGAGGAGCGTGAAAAGCGCGCCGTTATCTATATCGACAAGGTTGGCCTCGACGGCTTTGAAGAAGCCTATCCGCGCGAGCTGTCGGGCGGCATGAAGCAGCGCGTCGGCTTCGCGCGCGCGCTGGCGGTCGAGCCGCGGGTGCTCCTGATGGACGAGCCGTTTTCTTCGCTCGACGCCCTGACCGCGATCACCCTGCGCGAGGAATTGCTCGATATCTGGCAGGCGCCCGACATGCCGGTCAAGACCATCATCATGGTGACGCACATTATCGAAGAGGCGATCGAGCTGGCCGACCGGATTGTCGTGATGGCTTCCGGTCCGGGCCGCGTGGTCGCCGATCTGAAAGTCGATCTGGCGCGGCCCCGCGATCGGCGCTCGGAAGCCTTCAATGCGTGGACGGATAAAGTCTTCTCGCTGATCGAGGAGCGCGGCTGATGCCGGCGGCGAATATCATCCCGATTCCCGATTGCCAGCTCACCTGGGTCTTCGGCCTGCTCGAGCTGCTCGAGGATCGCGGTGGCCGCGAGGACGGCTACAAGATCGCGCGCGATCTCCAGTTCAAGTTCGGCGACCTGCTCAAGGTGATGAAGGCCGCGGAAATCCTGGGCCTGGTTTCGACTCCCGCCGGCGACGTGGTCCTGGAACCGCTGGGCAAACAACTCCTTGACGGCGACGTCAATCAGCGCAAGCTCCTGATCCGCGAGCAACTCAAAAAGCATCCGCTGTTCAGCTACCTGATGCGGCTGCTGCGCGCGCAGGAGGATCGCTCGCTTGCCAAGGAAGTCGTGCTCGAGCATCTGGCGATGCTGCTGCCGAGCGAGCCGCCGCAGCGCCTGTTCCAGACTATCGTCAACTGGGGACGCTTTGCCGAGCTGTTCGGCTATAACAAGGACGAGGACCGCTTCTATCTCGATCACGAGTAGGCGCGCCGCGCGCGCGTACCCAGACGGTAATTTCCCAGGGAGGACTTGAGCGATGGCGGAATCAAGCTACGAAGTCGTCGAGCGATTTTGCGAGGCCTGGAAGCATCACGACCTCGACGCGATCATGGCGTTCTTCACCGACGATGCCGAGTATCAGAACGTGCCGATGGGTCCGGGAGCCAAGGGCAAGGCGGCGATCAAGGGCGTGATCGACAGCTTCTGGCCGATGGCCAAATCGATCGAGTTCAAGGTGCTGCGCGCCGCCGCCAACGGCAACACGGTAATCAACGAACGGGTCGATATCTTCGACCTGGGCGCCAAGAAGATCGAGCTCCCGGTCGCCGGCGTGTTCGAGGTCCGCGGCTCCAAGATCGCGCTGTGGCGCGACTACTTCGACCTCGCGACCTGGACCAAGCAGATGAGCTGATCGCGCGCGCCCCGCAGCTCCTGCGGATGCCCGCTCTCGCCGCAGACCTGTGCGTAACTCAATTCTAAGGGTTACTGGCGCGGCGAGTGAGGAGTAAGCACCGTCATCCGCCCTTCGGGCGCCTTCTCCCGCCCGGAGACCTTTGCATAACTCGGATGAATTTGATCAAAGGTAGGGAGCGAGGATGGAGCGTAGGAGGTGGAGGGATGAGTCATCGGGCGGTGGGACAGATGAGTTTGGCGGATGAGTTGGTGACGCGGCGTGCGGGGCAGAACGCGCAGCTGGCAAAGATCGGGCAGCTGGTGGAGTGGCGGCCTCTGGAGCGGATGCTGAAGGGGATTTACTGCGCGGTGGAAGGACGCCCGGCGTATCCGCCGCTGAGCATGTTCAAGGCGATGCTGCTCCAGCAGTGGTATTCGCTATCGGACCCGCAGCTGGAAGAAGCGCTGGCCGACCGTTTGAGCTTTCGCCGTTTCGTGGGGCTGAGTCTGGACCAGGAAGTTCCCGACTACTCGACCCTGAGCCGCTTCCGCCAGCAGCTGAGCGGAGGCTTGGCCGAGCAGTTGTTGGGTGAACTAAACCGGCAACTGGAAGCGCGTGGGCTGATAATCAAGCGCGGAACCTTGATCGACGCGTCGTTAATCGAGGCGGCGGTGAGTAAACCTGCGGCGGGCGCGCGCGGGGAACAACTGGGCCAGGGTTCGGCGCTCGATCCGGATGCGCAATGGACCCATCGCAAGGGCGGCGGCGGTTCCCACTTCGGATACAAGGTGCACGTGGCGGTGGATCTGGGCAGCGGGCTAATCCGCAAAGTGCTGATGACCGGAGCCAAGACCAACGACAGTGAGGTAGCCGACCAGCTGATCCGCGGCGACGAGGGTGCGGTGCTCGCCGACAAGGCTTATGACAGCGCGCCGCGGCGCGAGAAGCTGGCGCGCCTCGGGATCGCCGACGGGATCATGCGCCGCGCATGGTGGGGAACCGCCGCGCATCCCGACCCGCAGTTGGTGGCACGAAACCAGGTACTGTCCAAGCTGCGCTCACAAGTCGAGCGGGTGTTCGGCGTGATGAAGCGCGGCTACCACTACCAGCGGGTCCGCTATCGCGGCCTGGTCCGCAATCGAACTCAGGCCGTTGTGCTGTGTATCGCGATCAACCTGCGCCGCGCGTTGGTCTTGAGCACCGCATGATGCGGCGCCGAGGTCTTGGTGCGCCCCGCGGACCCGGTTGGCTTACAAAAGCCGCCTCCCGACACGCACGCATCGCTGCGGAAACCTCCAATCTTTGGAAAATCATTCTGCCGCGCTCCCATCGCCCAATTACGCAAAGGTCTCCGGAGGGAGAAGGAATCAGAAAGGTGCTGTTCCGCGGCGAACGCCCCTTTCTGCCGCGCCCTCCCCCATCTTGCGATGATGGCGCCAACATACAAGGGTGATGCCCCCGCCTCTCCGGCAGCCCGTTCGGGCCGGCCGCCTGAATCCATTATAGCCTGATCGCTCCGCAGGCGGCGCGCGCTCAGCCCAAAAAACGCAGCGCGATTATCGCATTCGAGATCAGGAACGCCGCCGGCGCGATCACCCGCGCCTGATTGCGAATCTTGAGGCCCAGGTCGCGGCGCCGATCCGACCGGTGCGTCACATGCACGATCATGATCTCGGTGAACGCAAGGAACACGAACACGTAGCATTGAAGGAAAAACGCGTCGATATAGGTCAGGTATGGCACTCGCGGCATACTCGACGAAATCGCGAACGCGAACGCGATAACCGTCAGAATGGTCGTGACCGATACCTGGACCTGCGAACTCAGATCGCCCGGCTCGATCCAGAACACACCCCACGACACGCACACCATCAGAATTAGCGGCACAAATACCTTCCAGATGTAGTAGGCCGGACGCCGCGTCGCCAGGATTCCGAACCGGACGCCGCTGACCACGCCGACGCTCTCGTGATTCGAGTGCAGCGTAGGCGGCAGCACCCTTAAGTCCCACTGCCCGAGCGAGCTGTACGCGGTGAACGTGCTGGCGGTCCAGACGCTGGCATCCTTGAGGGTGAAAACGATCCGGCTCGCGTCGGCGACGAACGGATGAACGAAAATTTCCAGGTCCTGGGTGTCGAACGGATAGCGCCTGAGCTCGAAGCGCGCCGAAAGCTCGGCGTAGAAGCGCTCGACGTAGGTCACGTCGCCGCTCGGCTTGACGCTGATCGATTCGTCGTGGAGATTGCGCGGCGCGGCCGCGTTGAGGATCTCGAGGCGCGGAATCCAGATCTCGCCCGGCCGGTAGGTGCGCAGCAGGTCGTCGGACCCCTTGGGCACGAACGCCAGGCGCGGATCGTTCCAGCGTGCGAATAGGTAAGCGTCGATATCGAAGTGCTGCGCCGAGTCGTCGATCTTCGACAGGTTGATTACATGCAGGCTGACCGATACCACCACCGGGTCGCCGCCGACCGCCGGCGGCTCGGCTCCCGGATCGTGGTCGAACGGCGGCAGCGTCGGTACCGGCTGCGCCGCCCGCAACGGCATCGCGAGCGCGAGCATCGCGAGCACGGCCGCGGCGAAGATCGCGCCCGCCCGGCGCCCGATCGCGCTCAATCCTCGGGCCCCAGCATCTTGTCCACCTGCACCAGCCGGTCGAACTCCTCGCCCGAGAGCAGCTTAAGGGCGATACACGCCTGGCGCAGCGTGGTGCCTGCGGCGTGCGCATGCTTGGCGACCTTGGCGGCGTTGTCGTAGCCGATATGCGGGCTGAGCGCCGTGACCAGCATCAGAGAGTTGCTGACGTAGCGCGCAAGCTGCTCGCGGTTGGGTTCGATTCCCGCCACGCAGTACTTGCTGAACGAGAGGCACGCGTGCGCGAGCAGGCTCGTCGAATGCATGAAATTGTGGATGATCAGCGGCTTGAAGACGTTGAGCTCGAAGTTCCCCTGCGTCCCCGCCATCGCGATCGCCGTGTCGTTGCCCAGCACTTGCAGGCACACCATCGTCATCGCCTCGCTCTGGGTCGGGTTGACCTTGCCCGGCATGATCGAGGAGCCCGGCTCGTTCTCGGGCAGCGCCAGTTCGCCCAGGCCGCAGCGCGGCCCCGAGCCCATCCAGCGGATGTCGTTGGCGATCTTCATCAGCGAACAGGCCAGCGTGCGCAGCGCTCCCGAGGCCATCACGAGCGCGTCGTGCGCCGCAAGCGCGGCGAACTTGTTGGGCGCGGACACGAACGGCAGCCCGGTGTAGCCCGCGATTTTCGCCGCCACCCGCGCGGCGAATTCGCGATGCGTATTGAGCCCGGTGCCGACCGCCGTGCCGCCGATCGCGAGTTCGAAGATATCCGGCAGCGCCGCTTCGATCCGCTTCAGGTCGGCGTCGAGCTGCGCCACATAGCCGCCGAACTCCTGCCCGAGGGTCAGCGGGACCGCATCCATCAGATGGGTGCGGCCGATCTTCACGATCGCGGCGAACTCGGCAGATTTTTTCGCGATCGCGTCGCGCAACACCGTGATCGCGGGGACCAGCCCGCGCACAATCTCCTCGGCCGCCGCGATATGCATCGCGGTCGGGAACGTATCGTTCGACGACTGCGACATGTTCACGTCGTCGTTGGGATGAATCGGTTGCTTGCTGCCGAGCACGCCGCCGGCCATCTCGATTGCGCGGTTCGAGATCACCTCGTTGGCGTTCATGTTGGTCTGGGTGCCGCTGCCGGTCTGCCAGATGCGCAGCGGGAAATGCTCGTCGAGCTTGCCCGCGACGACCTCTTCGGCGGCGGCGACAATCACCCGCGCTTTGTCAGCGGAGAGCTTGTTCAGATCGCGATTAACCTCGGCGGCGGCCTTTTTCAAAAGCCCGAAGGCGCGAATCACTGCGCGCGGCATCCGATCGTTCCCGATCGAAAAATGCAGGATCGAGCGCTCGGTCTGCGCGCCCCAGTAGCGGTCGCCCGGCACCTCGATCGCACCCATCGAGTCGCTCTCGATACGCCGCGCGGTCCCTGGTTTGGTCTCGATAGTGCTCATCTCGATGCTCCCTGCGTGCGTTTCAAATCACCTGCGCGGACTTTCCAGACGTGTCCTGCCGATGTAGCTTATGGACCGTACGCTTCTCAATAGGAGAGGCAACAGGAGAGAAACGACGAGCCATGCCCTGGACGATTACACGGCTTTGCCGCGACTGCCTTGACACCGGATGCGTCAGCGTATGCCCCGTGGATTGCATCTATGAGTACGTTGGCGCCGACAAGGAAAAATTCCCCAATCAGCTTTATATCCATCCCGACGAATGTATCGACTGCGGCGCCTGCGAACCCGAGTGCCCCTGGCAGGCGATCTTCGAGGAGCCCGCGGTTCCCGAAGTGCTCAAGGACGACGTCGATCTGAATCACGCGATGATGGATATCATGGATCAGTTCAAGGTCAAGCTCTTCGTGCAGACCGAGCATCCGACCTCCGAGCAGGTCGCCGAGAACAAGAAAAAATGGGGCGTGGATCCCAACTCCTGACGCGCAACGCGGATCTCGCCGCCACACGCCGCTGCTGTCAGTAGCAGGGCACGCGGCGCGGGTCGCGGCACGTCAGGTAAGAAACGGGGGCGCTCCTCGCGCTCGATGATGTTTCGCTCGCCTCTCCCGCATCGCCTCTGCTGCCCAGCCGGCCGACGAGCCGTCGGCCGCCACTGTCAAAAGGAAGCAATATGCCAGTGGGGGCGGACGGCTCGTCCGCCCGCCCTCGCGAGCAATCACGATTCCTTCGCGATGGTGCTCCTCAATCCTGTTTCTTAGGAGGGCGGGCGGTATGCCAGTGGCACCCCGCCGGTCATTACAGCTCAAGAGACCGGCAGGACGCCGGTCCTACTGACTTCTTTTTCCGGTCGGGGCACACGGCCCGTCGCCCCGTCCCGGCGATAAACCCCGGGATTTCTCACGCTCGCGGATCTAGACGATCCGCTTCTGGCCGTGCTTGAATCCGCCCTGCTCGCCGATCGCGTCGTTGCTCCCTTCGCCGCCGCGGCCGCGCTCGCGGCGCCGCCTGCGGCCGGGGCCTGGCCCGCTGCCGGGTCCGGGATCGGGTCCGTTGCCACCGCGACCGTGGGGAGGCGCGCCGACCGGCACGATCTCGATCGCGCGCAAAAAGCCGTCTCCCGATGATCGCGTGGTCAGCATCGGGTCTTCCTTGAGCGCCAAGTGCACCACCCGCCGATCGCGCGGCGGCATCGGCTCCAGCGTCACGCTCTGATGGTCGCGCTTGGCCCGCTCACCCATCGACAGCGCCATGCGATGCAGCTGCTGGCGGCGCCGCGCGCGGTACGCTTCGGTCTCGAGCACGATTGGCGCCGCGTCGCGAATCCGGTGCGCCACGATGCGATTGACCACGTACTCGAGCGCGTCGAGGGTCTGTCCGTGGCGCCCGATTAGCAGCCCGGAGCCATCGGCCTTGATCTCGAGTTCGAGCGAGTCGGGCTCGGCATCAATCACCCGCGCGACCTCGGCCTTTTCACCCATCAACTCGAGAATCCGGGTCAGGATTTCGGCGCCCTCGCGGGCCTGCTGCTCGAGGTCCGCGCTGCGCCGGGGCGCCTCGGGATTCTCGTCGAGGTCGGCGCCATGCTCACCGTCGCCACGATTATCGGCGCGCGATCTCGCCTCGCGCTGCGCCTGCGGCAGCGGCGCTTGGGCGGCGCTCGAACGCGGTGCGCGGCGGTCTTCACGGCGGTCTTCACGGCGGTCCTGGCTCTGCACGGGGCGCGGTTCGTCGCGGCGATCTTCACGACGCTCTTCGCGCTGACCTTGTTGCTGCCGGTCTGGCGGACGCTCTTGGCGGCGGTCCTGCGATCGATCCTGGTTGCGCGCCGGTCTCGGTTCGCGCGCCTGCTGCTGGTTCATCGCCGGGCGCGCTTGCGGCGCGGGCCGCGCGGGCGCCGGCGGCGGCGACTGGACGCCCGAAGTCGCAGCCAATTGCGGACGGCGCATCACGCGGACCTTCGCCTGCCTTGCTCCCAGTCCAAGCAGGCCCGCGCGCGGGGTCGCGAGCACCTCGATCGTCACGTCTTCTTCGGGCGCGCCAAGCTGCGCGAGCGCCTGCGCGATGGCTTCTTGGACCGTCGCGGCGGTGACTTCAATTGGGTCGGTGATACTCATGCGGGCACAGGGCTATAGGTTTTGAATTCACGGTTGAGAACAATTTGCTGGACGACGCCCAGCACGTTCGAGGAAAAATAGTACAGCGAAAGTCCAGCCGGAAAGTTCACGAACATCACGGTGAAAATAATCGGCGTCAGCATCATCATCCGCTGCTGATTTGGATCCGGCGAGGTCGGCGCCATCCACTGCTGCAAAAATGTGCTCGCGCCCATCAGCAGCACCAGCACCGGCAGCCCGTGGCATTGCATCAGCGGCAGCTTTGGCATCCACGACAGCGGAAAACAATCGGGCGCCGACAGATCCCGAATCCACAGGATGAACGGCGCGTGGCGCAGCTCGACCGCGTTGAGCAGCGCCTCATAAAGCCCGATGAAGATCGGGAACTGGACCGCCATCGGCAGGCATCCGCCGATCGGGTTGACGTGGTTGCGCTTGTACAGATCGACCATCTCGCGCTGCTGGCGCTCGTTATCGTCCTTGAATTTCTCCCGAATTTTTTCCATCTGCGGCGCCAGCCGCTGCATTTTCATCATCGAGCGCTGGCTCTTGATCGACATCGGCAACAGCAGCACCCGCAGCGCCAGCGTCATCAGGACGATATCCCATCCCCAGTTGGGCGCGAACAGATGGAACAGTTTGAGCACGCGCAAAAACGGCAGCGCGATGATCCCCGAGTAACCAAAATCGATCGATTTGTTCAGCGCCGGATCGACCGTCTCAAGCGCCTCGAGCAGCTTCGGCCCCATGTAAACATCGGCCGACAGCGTCGGACTCGGCCCGAACAGAATCCGCGCAAAGCCGTTGTCGCCCGGCTCGAGCGCTATCGTCAGCACCCCTTGGCTCGGAGTGCGCGGCAGATAGGCCGCCAGAAAGTAGCGATCGCCGAAACCCGCATAGGTGATCTTGCCCGTGGCCGGCGGCGCGCCCTTTTTCAGCGTCGCCTCGTAGTCGCTGATCACCTTGCCCTGCACGTAGGCCTGCACCGCGGGCACGTCGCGATAGCCCTCGTGCGCGGCCATCGGCTCACTCATCGCAAGCCCGATCCCGTCGAGCTTGGGGCCGCCGCTCACGCCGATATTCATCGCGAATGCGTACGAGCCGCCCCGGAATTCGAGCGCCTTGTCGATCCGGGTGCCGTCCGCCGCGGTAACCACGCAATCGATCTTCGCGCTCGCAGCGGCTGGCACCTCTATCGTCTCCGGCCCGCCGCAGGTGTAATCCAGCGCCGAGTCGTTGACCAGCTTGCCGTCGCGCGCCAGCGTCACCGCCAGCGGATAGCGCGCGTCGTTTTGCGGAACCATCTGGTAGGCTCCGCTGCCGGGCGCGGCCGAGGCGTTGTAGCGCTTGAGCTTGAAGCTCTCGAGCCGGCCACCCAGGGTCGTCAGGACGGCGGTGTAAAGAGAAGTGTCAATCGTGATCGATTTTGGCGCTCCGCCGGCGCCGGACCCCGCCAGCGCCGACGCTGCTGGCGCGGCCGAAGATGCCGCCGCCGCAGGCGCACTCGAAACCCCTGCCGATACCGCTGGCGCCGGTTGTGCGGCGCCTTGCGTGCCGGCTCCCGCAAGCGTGCTCTCGGCGTTTGCACCGGGTCCGGCCGCCGTGCTCTGTGCGGTGCCGATGGCGGTCTGCCCGCTCGGCGGCGGCGGATAGAGTCGCTTCAGAACCAGCTCCTGGTAAGCGAAGATGAGGCCCAGCGACAGGATGACGGCAATCAGTACGCGGCTCGAGTCCAATTAGATTCTTCCTGAAGAGTTTGCGACCCGGTCAATCGGCGGCGGAACCGGGTCATAGCCGTGCGCTCCGAGCGGATGGCATCGCGCAAGCCGGCCGAGCGCCATCGCACCGCCGCGCGCTATCCCATGACGGCGGATCGCGAGCGCCGCGTACTGCGAGCAACTCGGCTCGAAGCGGCACGCCCGCCCGAACATCGCGAGCATCAGCGGCGAGATCGCGACGCGGTAAATCCAGATCATCCCGATCGCGACCCAGCCGAAGCTCGCGCCCACTCCGCCTCCGGCCAGTTGATAGATATTATTGCTGCTCGAGCCCCGTGATTTCATCGGCGTGGCCGCTTTCCGGCGAGGTCCAAAGTAGCAGTCAGAAGCTCGGCATTGATAGCCGTGGTCTTAAGATTTTCCGCCCCCACCAGCGCGATTACGACTATCGACATACCGGCGCCGATCCGCTCGCGCAACAGATGCCGAAAGCACTCGCGCACCCGCCGCTTGATCCGGTTTCTCACCACCGCGTTGCCGACCCGGCGCGAGACCGTCACTCCCAGCCGGGTGTGGTCCGTGTCTCCGATTCCGACCCGCCCCGCATAGAGCACAAAGTGTTTCGCCTGGAGCCGGATTCCGCGGCGCTGGAGGGCAATGAACTCCGCGCTTCGATGCAGCCGGTCGGCGGCGCCGAAGCCCATTGCGGTCGTTGTCCGCGTGCGGGTCAGCCCGGCTGTTTGCGCGGGATCGTGGGGGTCAGACGCTTGCGGCCCTTGGCGCGGCGGCGTTTGAGAACCGCGCGGCCCCCGGGCGAGGCCATCCGGGCCAGGAATCCGTGAGTCCGTTTGCGGCGGCGATTGTGCGGCTGGTAGGTCCTTTTCATCGGTCGGGGCCAACTTTATTTCAGAGCCAGAAAACTGGCGCTTTAAGATTTCGAGCATTGCGGGCGCAAGCCACCTAAAAGGCCGCCGCACCCAAACCCGGAATCGTCATCGAACCATACCGCCGCCCGCCGGGCAAGCACCGCCGCCTACCGTAAGGAAGCGATATGCCAGTGGCGATGAACGGCTCGCCAGCCCGCGTGTGCCGCGCCGCATAGCCGCGCGAGCGATGCCCGCGAAGCGAGCGCTTCGCTTGTTCCCACGCTGGGAACGATGCTATCCCGGATGCGGTGCGGGTGATAGCGCGGCGGACCCTGATTCAGTTTGTCGAATCTCTCAAGGGGCAGGCCGGACAGAAGGCTGCAAAGGCCGCACTCGATGCGTGGTTCCATAGTGGCGACCGCGTGGTGTTCAACCTCAAGGGCAACGACTACCGGATGGTGACCGCGATCGACTATAAGCGGCGGATCGTGTTCATCAAGTGGCTCGGGCCGCATCGCGACTACGATAAGATCGACCCAAGGACGGTTCAGTATGCGGATTAAGCCGATTCGGACCCGTGCCGATTACGCGCGCACGCTACGGGAAATCGAGCGCCTGTGGGGCGCACGGGAAGAAACCTCCGAGGGGGACAGGCTCGAGGTGCTCGCGACCCTTGCGGAAGCCTACGAGCAGAAGCATTTTCCGATCGATCCCCCCGATCCGATCGAGGCCATTCGCTTTCGGCTCGAGCAGCAGGGACTCGACCCGCGCGCGCTGATTGGCGTGATTGGCGGCCGCAGCCGCGTTTATGAGGTGATGCAGCGCAAGCGCTCTCTGTCGCTCGCGATGATCCGCCGCCTGCACGAACGCCTCGGAATCCCGGCCGAAGTGCTGATCCGCCCGACCCGCGCCGCATAGCCGCACGAAATCCCACCCAATCCGGGATTGCGCAGCGGCGCCTCGCGAGCCGCCCGTCCGCGCCGCGATGCCTGCGCGATGCGTCCGCGCGCTACGCGGGGCACGCGCCGCGATGCTAACCTTACGCACGCGATGTACATCCCCGATACGATCGTGGCGCCGGCGACCGCGCCGGGAATCGGCGCCGTGGCGATTATCCGCCTCTCCGGACCGCGCGCGTTCGAGATCCTCGACGCGATCTGGCATCCGGCGCGCGCAGCGCGGCCGCGCGAGCTGGCGGTCGGTGACGTGCTCGATCCTGCGACGGGCGCGCATCTGGATCGCGCGATGGCGGTGCGGTTCCCAGCCCCCCGATCCTTCACCGGAGAGGACGTTGCAGAGTTGCACTGCCATGGCGGCAGCTACCTGACCAGCCGGGTAACGGCAGTGGCGATCTCGCACGGAGCGCGCCTTGCCGAGCCAGGTGAGTTCACCCGGCGCGCGTTTCTCAACGGCAGGATGGACCTGGTGGAGGCCGAGGCCGTCGCCGATCTAATCTCGGCACGCAGCGAGTCGAGCCTGCGTCAGGCGCTTGCCCAGCTTTCCGGCGAGCTATCAAAAAAAGTAAATGAGTTGCGCGGTAAAGTCGTAGCGATCCGGGCGCATCTCGAGGTCGAAATCGATTTCTCGGATGAGGATATCGCGATGCCCGCACGCTCGGCGATGATTCGCGAGCTCGATAACCTGGTCGATGACGTTGCGTCTTTGCACGATAGTTTCACGCGCGGAAAGCTGATTCGCGACGGCCTCCGCGCCGCGATTATCGGCAAGCCCAACGTCGGCAAGTCGAGCCTGCTCAACCTGATGCTCGGGACCGATCGCGCGATCGTCACCGCGATCCCGGGCACGACGCGTGACGTGATCGAGGACACCGTCCAGCTCGGCGGCTTCGCGATGACGCTGCTGGATACCGCCGGAATCCGCGCGGGCCGCGACGAGGTTGAGCGCCTCGGTATCGAGCGCACGCGAGCCGCGGCCGCCGCGGCCGACCTGCTGATCGCGGTCTTCGATTCGTCGCGCGCGCTCGACGCCGAGGATCTCGCAATCGCCGGATTGTGCGCCGAGCGGCCGGGTCTGGCGATCCTGAACAAGGCGGACCTGCCCAAAGTCGCGGACGTTCTCGCGCTGCGCGAGGCGGGAATCGCGATGCCGGCGCTCGAAATCTCCGCGCTGACCGGCTCCGGCCTTGCCCCGCTGCGCGACGAGCTGACCCGCGCGGCTGCGGCGCTCGCCGCGCCCGACGGCGCGAGCGGCCTTGCGATTTCCCGCGAGCGCCATCGAGAGGCGCTCGCGCGCGCGCTCACGGCATTGCGCGCCGCGCGCGACAGCCTCGCCGCCCGGATGCCGCCCGAGATCACGGCGATCGACGTCTCCGCCGCCTGCGACGCGCTGGGCGCGATCACCGGCGAAGTCACCGGCGAAGACGTGCTCGACGCCGTATTCCGCGAATTCTGCATCGGGAAATAGCATGTTGTGCGATTCTTAGTCACTTCAATCCGCGGACCCGCTCCCGTTCGAGAGCGGTCGCGACTGTCTGATCCCCTCCCACTCGGGAGAGGTCGCGCCGAAGGCGCGGGTGAGGGACCGATAGTAAGAACTCTTTCCCGCGTGCGCGCCACTGAGCCCGGGAGGCACGGTCCCCTCGGGCTGCCAGTGCGACCTATGCACAAGCGATCTGGCGACGGGATCGGGCCTGCGGAGGTCATCACAGAACCGCGATCCGGAATTTCCTCTTTGGCGGTCCCTCACCCGCACGTCCGGAGCCGCAAGCGATCGTGCCGCAATAGCTACTTCTTGGTGAAGGCGAAGTGCTCGGCCATCTGGCTGCGAACCTCATTCAGATGATTGCAGTATTGGAAGAATCCGCCGTTGTAGTTGCCGTCCTGGCGGCGCTGGAACTCGCCCTCGAAGTTGTAATAGCCCGGCGTGCAATCCTGGTTGCGGGTGGTCTTGCCGCGGTGCCTGATGACTTCCTGCACCCACCACTCTTCGGCCTGCGGGGTGGCGTCGATCGACTCATAGCCGTGGCGGCGGGCGTGATCGATGCACGCCGCGATATGATCGCCCTGGGCCTGCAGCATATCGGTTAAATTAAACTGGAATGACGCCTGGTAGCCGCCCATGACGAATAGGTTTGGGTAGCCGTGCGAATGGATACCCAACAGCGTGCGGATGCCATCGCGATACTTATCATTGAGTTCGAGGCCGTTGTGCCCCTTTATCTGATTGTAAATGCCGGTCTTCTGCACCTCGAAACCCGTGGCGTATATGAGCAGGTCCAGCTCGTATTGTTTGCCCTCGAATACCGGACCCAACTCGGTGATCTCGGTGATGCCTTTGCCCCTGGTATCGATCAGATGGACGTTGGGCCGGTTGAACGTGGGCAGATAGTCATTGTGGAAACACGGCCGCTTGCACATCAGCATGTACCACGGCTTGAGCGCCTCAGCGGTGGCCTTGTCCTTGACGATCGCGTCGATACGCTGATGAATCTTCATCATCGCCTCGATATTCGAGTTCTCCTGGCGGCGAATCTTCTCCTCGGGCGGCATCGCGGCCTGCTTCGCCCGCTGCGCCTCGGACATCTGAGGTTGCATCCGCGCCCGCGCGCGCCGCTCAGTCTGCCATCCGGGGCGCAGTTTTCGGGCCCAGTTGGGATCCGTCGGCCAGTCGTCCCGGATGTCAATCGAAGACGGGGTGCGTTGGAAAACGTAAAGCTTTTTGGCCGCCGCGCCCAAGCCGGGAACCGCCTGGACCGCCGTCGCTCCGGTGCCGATGATGCCGACGACTTTGTCCGCGAGGCCCGACAGGTCCGGCTTGGTGTAGGCGTAATCCCATCGCGAGGTGTGAAAGGAATGGCCCTTGAAGGTATCGAAGCCGTTGATCCTGGCCAGCTTGGGTTTCGAGAGCGTGCCGTTGGCGCAGATCACGAACCGCGCTTTCATCCGGTCGCCCCGGTCGGTCGCGATATGCCACATCCGTTCAGCCTCGTCCCATATGGTCGAGGTGACGGTGGTCTGAAAAGTCGCGAGTTCGTACAAATTGTACTTCTTGGCTATAGCCTGGCAGTGCGCGAAAATCTCCGGCCCCTTGGCGTAGTGATCCTTGGGCACGTAGTCCAGCTCGTCGAGCAGGGGCAGGTAATCGTACGCGACCACGTCGCACGCCACGCCGGGGTAGCGGTTCCAATACCAGGTGCCGCCCACGTCCGCGCCGCGTTCGACGATACGGATGCTCTCGACGCCAACCTCGCGCAGCCGCGCGGAGGTCAGCAGCGCGGAGAATCCGCCGCCGATGAACAGGCATTCGACGGTATCGTTTATAGGCTCGCGCGGCGTAATCTCGCCCGCGTACGGATCGACTTCGTATCTCGACAGCGTGCCGGTCAATTCCGAGGTGTACTGCGCGGTGCCCTCTGGCCGGTAGCCGAGCCGCAGATCGCGTTCCTGGGCGAATTTCTGCTTGACGCGATCATAGAACTCCTGCGGCCGCGTGGGCTTCGCGACAATCCCAATGGGCTTATCCAGCGACTCCGCCATCTTGATTTTCTCCCTGCGCGATGGTCCTCGCGACGCCGCGCTCGAGCAGTGCTCGATGCCGCCGCCCCGCTCAGCCTGCCAGCTTGCCACGATACCGCCCCGATTTTCCAGCGCCCCCGCGGGCGCTGTGTTCCGCTGAAATCGCGCTCCTCGATCGGGGGGTGCCACCGGCACACGGGCGGCGCGGCGCGGCGATTGCTCTTTTTTGCAATCGCCGCGCCGCGCGGGTGAGGGACCGACAGCATCAAAGTCCGGCTGGCAGAGTCCGCGATATGCGCCGCACCTGCGCCCCATCTGAAAGCTTACGACGACTGCGAGAATCGCGCTTTAAATTCTGGCCCGCCGCATGATTTCGGCGCAGGAAGTGAGGCGCGCGAAGAGTTCTTACTTTCGGTCCCTCACCCGCGCCTTCGGCGCGACCTCTCCCGAGTGGGAGAGGATCAGCCAGCGGCACGCGCGGCGGCGAGCATCTCGCAAGTGCGGATGTTTGACGCTTGCAGGCGGCCGCCGTCGAGCAGCGTTCCATCCAAATCAAAACACAAAGCGTGAGGTGGTCTCATCCGCAATTTCCATTTTGAAGATTCTGAATGTGACTCCCATAGCCCGCCGCCGCGCCGTCGCGCAATCGATCGGCTGTTTCGCGCCGACGGCATCGCGGTGCCTTGGCGCGCGTGCTTGATGCGGTTTCCAAAGGCTCCGATCTATATCTAACATTTTGTAGGATTTATCGACTTCATGCCGCCTCGTGCTGATCCCTCTCCCGCCGGGAGGTGCCACTGGCACACGGGCGGCGCGGCGCGAGGCTTGCGCTTTTTTCGCAAGCATCGTGACGCGTGGGTGAGGGTGCTTACTCCGCCGCATGCCGCCCGCGCGCCGCTTTGCGCGCGGCGCCGCCGCGCGCAATAATCCTGCCTTCATCATGAAGCATGACGTAATCATTGTCGGCGCCGGTCACGCCGGAATCGAAGCCGCGCTGGCTGCGGCCCGGATGGGCGCGCGCACCCTGATGCTGACGCTCAACCTGGATCATATCGGCCAGATGTCGTGCAATCCGGCGATCGGCGGAATCGGCAAGGGTCATCTGGTGCGCGAGATCGACGCGCTCGGCGGCGAGATGGGCGTCGCGATCGATGCGACCGGAATCCAGTTCCGCTTTCTCAACACGCGCAAAGGCCCCGCCGTGCGCGCGCGCCGCGCGCAGGCCGACAAGGCAGCGTATCGCGCGCGCAGCAAGCAGGTGCTCGAGTCGGTGGACAACCTGACGATTCGCCAGGCCAGCGTCGAGCGGTTGATCGTCGAAGGCCGGCGCGTGCGCGGCGTCGAATCGCAGATCGGCGAAGTGTTCGAGGCCGACACCGTTATCCTCACGACCGGCACGTTCTTGAAAGGGCTCGTGCATATCGGGCTGCGCAATTTCAACGCCGGCCGCGCGGGCGATTTCGCCGCGATGGGACTCAGCGATGACCTGGCGCGATGGGGATTTCGTATCGGACGCCTCAAGACAGGGACCTGCCCGCGCCTCGATGCGCGCACGATCGATTACTCGGCGCTCGAAGTTCAGCCCGGCGACGATCCGCCGCCGCCCTTCTCGTTCCGCACCGAGCGTATCGCGCAGTCGCAGATCCCCTGTCATCTGACTTACACCAACGCACGCACCCACGAGATTATCCGCGCGGGAATCGATCGCTCGCCGATGTACTCCGGGGTTATCCAGAGCAAAGGCCCCCGCTATTGCCCGTCGGTCGAAGACAAGGTGATGCGCTTCCGCGACAAGGAACGTCATCAGATTTTCCTCGAACCCGAGGGACGCGACACGGTCGAGGTTTACCCCAACGGGCTCTCAACCAGCCTGCCGCTCGACATGCAAATCGCGATGGTGCATTCGATCGCCGGGCTCGAACACGCGGAAATCATGCGGCCCGGGTACGCAATCGAGTACGATTTTTCCGACCCGACACAACTTAGATCCAGCCTTGAGACAAAGCTTTTAGACGGGTTATATTTTGCTGGCCAGCTCAACGGCACCACCGGCTATGAAGAAGCGGCCGCGCAGGGCATGGTCGCCGGAATCAATGCCGCGCTCGCGATACGCGGCGAGCCGCCGATAATTCTGCGGCGCGACCAAGCCTATATCGGCGTGATGATCGACGACCTGGTTACTCGTGGAATCGGCGGCGAGCCGTATCGGATGTTCACCTCGCGCGCCGAGTACCGGCTGCTCCTGCGCGAGGACAACGCCGACCGCCGCCTGTCGGCGCTTGGCGCACGCCTGGGTCTCCTCGACTCGGGGGTCGGCGAGCGGGTGGCGGCCAAGGCCGAGCGCGTCGCGGCGGAGATCGAGCGGCTTAAGTCCGCGACGATCAACCCAACCGAGCGCACGCAAGAGATTCTCGCGGCGGCCGGCTCGACGGCTATTGCGGCCCCGGCGCGCGCGCTCGATATCCTGCGGCGGCCCGAGATCTCCTACGCTATACTGACGCAAATGCTCGGCGCCGAATCGGGGCTTACCGTCGATGAAGCGGCCGAGCTTGAAATCGACGTCAAGTACGACGGCTACGTGAAGCGGCAGACCGAGGCGCTCGAGCGTTTGAGGCGCCTCGAGGACGCCGCGATCCCCGATTGGGTGGATTTCGCGAGCGTCACCGGCCTGTCAACCGAGGTCCGCGAGCGGCTCGCCGTCGTGCGCCCGTATTCGCTCGGCCAGGCGGCGCGGATGCCGGGTATCACGCCGGCGGCAATCTCCCTGTTGGCGGTGCATATCAAGGGTGGCCGCGAGCGCGCGTCACGCCCGAGCTGATTTCCGCCGCGAATGTTTCACGTGAAACCTCGACGACCAGACGATCGAGAAGGGTGCGAGGCGATAGGCAGTATCGTCGCCACCCGAATTGAAGTAGCTTTTCCGGGCCTTGGATTGCCCGGTTCCGCGCCGAAAATCGCGGCGAAAATCGGCAGATTCGCGACGATTCTCGCGCTGTGGGGCACCAAAATCAACCTGACCGCCGACCCGACCGACCATGACGAGACAACCTTCCACGTGCTGGATTCCCTCGCCCCCGCATGGCTCGCCGCGATGCACCCCGAAACGCCGCTTGGACGCTCATTCGGCAAGGGGAGGCGGATGCTCGACGTTGGCAGCGGCGCGGGATTCCCCGGCCTGATTCTCGCCGCAGTAACCGGCATCGATACCGTCCTGGTCGAATCGCGCCGTAAGCGCGCGAACTTCCTTCGCGCGGCGGCAGCGACGATGGGCCTGCCCCGCGTCACCGTCATCCATAGCTGGGCTACTCCTGCCGATATTCCGAGTGGTTTCGACCTCATAACCGCGCGTGCGGTGGGAAGGCATCGTGAGTTCTTCGAACTTGCGGCGGCCGCGCTCAAGCCGGGCGGTATCGCGATGTTGTACCTAAGTATGGAACAGCCGATTGACGGCGAAGCAGCGCTCGCCTGTGGTCTGGTCGAGCTTCCTTGCATGCAGTACGAAGTTTCACGTGGCGAGGACACGCTCCGACGCGTGCTCGGACTGTGGCTCAAGGCGACCTCTGCGTAACTCGCGGATAGGGGTGCAGGTGCCCAGGGAGAGATTCCTCGCGGAGCTTGCCCTGAGCAACGCCGAAGGGGCAGACTGCGCTCGGAATGACAGCAAATACCTGCGAATTGTCATTCCGAGCGAAGCGAGGAATCTCGCCAGTCGCGCCAGTAGCCCTTGGGATTGAGTTACGCAAAAGTCTCCTCAAGACGAATTGATCGCGCGCAAAATCCGCTAATTTCCTGCGCAAGGTCGCGGCTGTGGATTACCGCCATCCGTGCACTTTGCTTTCTAGGGTTGCAGGGCGTTTAATAGGTGGGGCGATGTTTCACGTGAAACATCGCGGGCGATAACGGCGCGCAACCAGTGCGTTTCGAGGTGGGGCTGGCCGTGGGGCGGATAATCGCGATTGCCAATCAAAAGGGCGGGGTCGGCAAGACCACCACCGCGATCAACCTCGCCGTCGCGCTCGCCCACAGCCACCGGCGCGTCTTGCTGATCGATCTCGATCCACAGGGTAACGCCACCTCTGGCCTAACGATCGTTAGGGAAACCCCCGAACCCGCGCGCGCGGGCAAGACTATCTATGACGCGCTGGTAACCGGTGCCGCGCTCGGCGAAGTAATCGCCGAGATGCGCCCCAACCTGTTTCTCGCCCCGGCGGGCGGAGATCTGGTCGGCGCTGAGATCGAGCTGGCCACGATGGAAGGTCGTGAGCGGCGTTTGCAGATGCTGCTGCGGCCGATCGCACTGGAATATAACTATGTTTTAATCGACTCGCCGCCCTCGCTCGGAATCCTGACCCTCAACGGCCTGGTCGCCGCCGATTCGGTCCTGGTCCCGATGCAGTGCGAGTACTACGCGCTCGAAGGGCTCAGCTCGCTGCTCGCGACGATCCGCAAGGTCAAGTCCGCGCTCAGTCCCGGCCTCGAAATCGAGGGACTGGTGCTCACGATGTTCGACTCGCGCAACCGGCTCTCGCACGAGATCGCGCGCGAAGTCCGCCAGCATTTTCCCGACCAGGTTTTCAAAACCGTGATTCCGCGCAACGTGCGTTTGTCGGAGAGTCCCAGCCACGGCTTGTCCGCGCTCGAATACGACCCGCGCTCGGCGGGCGCGATCGGCTACCGCACGCTCGCCGACGAGATTATCGAGCGGACCGAAGGCGCCGCGCCCTAGCCGCCTGCGCATTCAGCCGGCGTACTCAGCAGGCACAATCAGAATCAGAATCAGGAGGATGACCCACGATGCTTAACAGACGGCCGCTCGGACGGGGACTCGACGCGCTTATCGAAAACACCGCCGCCGACCTCGCTCCTGCCGAGGCTTCCGCCGACGCCGCGGGCGCGCGAATCGTGATGGCGCCGCTTGGGGAGATCACGCCGAGCCCCTTCCAGCCGCGCCTGATATTCGACGCCGAGCGGCTTGAGGAGCTGGCGCGCGCGATCGCGAGCCAGGGCGTGATCGAGCCGCTCATCGTCCGCGTCATCGCCGGCGCGGAGCCCGCCGCGGGCGCGCCGCGCTACGAGCTGATTGCGGGCGAGCGGCGGTTGCGCGCCGCGAAAATCGCGGGGCTCGAGACGGTGCCGGTCGTGATTCGCGAGCTCGACGATCGCGGCGCGCTCGAAATGTCGATCGTCGAAAATCTTTCGCGCGAGGACCTAAACGCGGTCGAGGAAAGTCGCGCGCTCAAGCGGCTGCATCGGGATTTCGGCCTCGGCCACGACGATATCGCGGCGCGCATCGGCAAGAGCCGTCCCTACGTCACCAACTCGATCCGGCTGCTCGACCTGCCGATCGAGGTTCTCGAGATGATCGCGCGCGGCGAACTAAGCGCCGGCCAGGCGCGGCCTCTTCTGTCGCTCGAAACGCCCGAGGCGCAACTCACCGCGGCGCTTGAAATCACGGCCGGAAAAATCAGCGCGCGCGGCGCGGAGGCTCTAGCCGCCGTTCATCGCCATCCCCGAACGGACGCGCCCGCGCGCGCGGCGAGCGATCCGAATCTGAACGCGCTGGCCGAAGGCATCCAGCGCGCGCTCAAGCGCAAGGTCAGAATCCTCAAACCCCGCGGCAAGTCCCCGGGCCGAATCGAACTAGACTACTACGACGACCCCGACCTGACCGCGCTGGCGTCGTCGCTGATGGGCAACGCGCGCACGTAGCGGCGCGAACGGATAGGCCGGGCCACCCCGCGCACGATCATCCGGCCACAAAGACTCGGCAGTGTTCTGTATGCACGTATGCTTGCGCGCGCGAGGAGCATCGCCTAAAGTCCCTTTAGGCGAAGGGTGCGAGAAGCCTTGACAACCGAAAGATTGTTCGACCGAGAAAATGGTCGCTAGAGCCATATCACCCACCGCCTGAAGGTGACGACTTTGGCGAGCATTAGCATTCCCCACGAGCAGCTTCATACGCTGGGGTCTTTGGTCGATCTCACGGAACGTCAGATGCAGACGCTTCTGGACGTGCTATCAGAGGTGCCTCTTTCTGTCGATTTGGAAACCCTTGAAAAACAAGCTGCCTCAAAACTCACCTCAGTATCGAAACATCCTGAAAAACTTGTACGGTCGATAATTGCTCTTAATGTAACGCGCGCGCATGCCGAACCACCCGTCCCGGAGTTCGTACAACGCGTGCTGGAAGCCTTGGAGGAAGCCGAGGTTACGGGCAAGAAACGCGAAATTGCAGAAGATCGCCTGACGAAGTTGTTGACCCTCCCCGAGCTTAACGTTGCGACCAAGGCCATCCATCTTAAACTCGATCACGAGCGACTTCTCGCGCAGCCTCGAATTCTGACTGACGCGCGCCCGATATATGGGCCCGATGTTTCAGAAGCTCCGCTCGCGGTCCTGATAACTCACACACTCAAACTGAGCTACTACCAAGACGAAAAACAGGTGGACTTTTACGTGGTGCTCGACGACGACGATATTTCAGCTCTGGAAGAGGTACTCCAACGGGCCAAGCTGAAGGCTCGAAGTCTCCGCAATATCTTTCAGGCGGCCAATCTGAAGGTGGTGCTTAGCTAGAACACGATGGAAGCTTTAGCTCGCTTGGAATGGAAGGCATCCTCCGAGTCATCGCAGTCGTATGCTCCCAGGAAGCCTGCTCACTGGATTACTACGTCCATTGCGAATCTCAAAGAGCAACGACGCGTCTACATTTATGTTTCGCTAGGACGGCGTAAATACGTCGTTCGGCAATCTCAACAAGAGGTCAAAGCTGAAGCAATAGATCCCGCAATCGAGTCTGAGTTTCAAAGCCATGTTGAACGATGGCGGAAGGAAACTCTGTATCTTTCTTCAATCGCACGCAAGCTGGCCCATCCAGACTATCTTGCCATAACTAGCATGGGCAAAAAAGTGATCCCTCTGTTATTACGCGAGCTTGAAGAACGGCCTAGTTATTGGTTTGGCGCTCTGAAAGCGTTAGCTAAAGATGAAAACCCGCCGAAGGAAGAAAACACTTTTGATGGTACCGTTAAAGCGTGGCTAGTGTGGGGCAAGGCGCGTGACGATCTACAAAAGCGCAGCACAACAGGAAGTAGAACGTCTATTTCCGAAATTGCGGCGAAACCCGTACGTGATCACGAGTAGTAAGACCCCTATATACAACTGTATCGCTTGGGCAGCGGATGAAATCCATCAGTGGTGGGAGTATGGAGCAAAAACCCTACTTGGTGCGCCAACGTTCTGGCCTCCCGGCTATCCACCAGGTGATACTTGGCCGGAGGTGGCAAATCTTTTCATCGCGTTTCTTCGGTATGCCCCTACCTCTAGTCGGCGGCCTCGCGCAGCCTACGATAGGGTGGCGATCTACGGTCTTGATGACAAAACCTTTACGCATATCGCTCGACAGCTCAAATCCGGGAGATGGAGCAGTAAACTCGGCGAGTTTCACGATCTGGAGCACACGCTGACAGATTTAGAGGGTACCGGGTCCACTGGATACGGTCTGGTGCGAACGATTCTTGAACGCGGACGCCCGTAGAAAAAGGTTAAGATCGCTCGCCGCCGCGGCAAGGCTCCGGGCCGAATCGAACTCGACTACTTCGACGAACTCGACCTAACCGCCCTCGCCTCGTCGCTGATGGGGCACCCGCGCACGTAGCGGACAAGCCGGGCGGAAGAACCAACCAACCACAAAGACACCAAGTCACGAAGGATGGTCAGTGCGTTGGGATTGAGTTACGCGGGGATTCCGGAGGGGCAGGCTGTGCGTGACCCATTCGAGAAAGGGTGCAAGCGCCAAGGGCGAGATTTCCTTCGGCTCCGCTCAGGACCGGCTCTCGCGATGGGCGCCATCCGGGTCGAAACGCTCGGCGCGAAGCTCGCGATTCACTCGCGCTCGGAATGACAATTTCCGCGTAATTTGTGTCATATATGGTTCCCCGCTCGCCTTGATTTTCCCCAGCTCTTCTCGCAACCCGGAGCACGGTTCCGCATCCACCCCCCCGTGCAAGGGGCGGCCGCTGGATCTGCGCTCGGAGCGCTTCGTTGCTCAGGGTCTGTGAGTGTTTTCGGGCGCGGCGCAAATTCCTGTCACCTTGAGCCGAGCTCGAGAAACTCACAGGCTTTAAGCGGAGCCGAAGGAAACCGAGAAATGTATTGGCCGAGTTGTCGCGCGCGTTAGTTGAGTATCGCGGCGAATAACCGTATGTCGCTCCAATCCTCAGTATCATTTTGGGCCGGCACTTCTTGTCGGTTCATCACCGCAGGCGTGAATTTGGCGTTTTTTGCGGGGCCGCTTCGATAATGTATCGAAGGCGCGAAACACAATAAATGGCATCGGGCGATCGTAAGCAATGTTGTAAGTGCCTCGTCTGACGCCGAAGGAGAAAACCAAACGGCAGCAAGGACGTCAGATACTGGACTTGTTAAAGAACACAAAAGCTCAACATTCGCACCCATGTCTCTTGATCGCATGCAAATACTAGTCAGAGGGAAGACGGGGCCGCCGTGGACGAAAGAGAGCGCCGCTAATATCCTACTAAACATACAATCGGAGCCCGAACCGTCGCCGGAATAAGAAACCGCGTTGCATTCCGGTGCCTCACAATGGATACTTTTTAATAGCACTTTATGGGGGGGGCATCATGCGTCAGTTCCTTAAGACCACCTTTATCCTGGCAGCCGTCCAACTATATATCGCCGGATCGGTGTTCGCGGCGTCGGTGGATTCGGCGCCCAGCGCCGCGACTCCGTTCGTGATTTGCAACAACCAGCGATACGCGCTATGCGCCGAAGCGAGCTGTTTCACTTATAACTCGGTCGCCTACTGCAAGTGCGATATCAAACGAGGCGACAGCATCAGCCTCCAGCTAAGCTACTCAAGCCCGCAAGGCCAGCAAAATGTCTGTGATATAAACCAGGAAGGAAAGCATAATGGCTATATGGTCAGTACTTTCAGCCTGCCGAATAACGTGAAGAAGGGTGGTACCGCCGCTGTCTATACCTGCCCCGGATCGGCCAACGCGGGAAGCGGGGTGGCCGCACCCGTCGCTTATGGGCAATGCGACGGCGCCATATGCTTCACCAGCAGCAGGGGACAGAGGTTTCCGGGTTTCGATGGACGACTGAGGCATTATGAGGACATGTGTTCCTGCCCAATCTCAACCGATGCGACGGCCGGGAGTTCGGACAGCGCCGGGTATCAGATCTTCGGGCCGTACGATCCGAGCGCATCCGCCGGGAGCAGATGCGATGCAAGTGCCTGCGCGGCTTGCAGCGTACCAAGCCCCACCGACAATGGAACCACGATTCCGGTCGGTGCCCCAACCGGCACGGGGGAATTCCTTGCGCTAACGCTCGACGGACCGCCGCCGCCGGTTCTCAATCAATGTTTGTGTACCTGTAGTCAGACTCCGGGTGTGAATGGCGGCATAACCTGTACGTTGGGCGCGGACATCACCCCTTAGCCAGTCACTATTGACCCGCGTGGCCGGCACCGGCGATCCGAATCTGAACGCGCTGGCGTCGGCTCTGATGGGCCGCGCCCGCACGTAGCGGCGCGAACGGATACGCCGGGCGAAAGAACCAACCAACCACAAAGACACCAAGTCGCGAAGAAAATGGGAGCGGGCCGAGCGGCGGGCGCGCGCGCGGAACGGGCGATGCGCGATGAACGTCATTTCGAACCGAGTCTGCGAGCGTGAGAAATCCCGGGATTTCTCGCCGCCGCTCTCGCTTCGAGGCGTCGCTCCCGGATGATCGCGGTCGCAAGCGCTGGCTCGAAATGACGGCGCAAGGTCCGGTATTTGCGCGGTCGGATGCGGGATTGCGCGTATCCACGTATCCGTATCAATGACGGGCGCGTCGCTTTCACGCGGCTGGATGCGAGGTGGCTCGCTCGCATCCTGTCCTTCAACTGGTAGGGCGGGCGGCGCGGGTCGCGGCACGTCAGGTAAGAAACGGGGGCGTTCCTCGCGCGGGATGATGTTTCGCTCGCCTCTCCCGCATCGCCTCTGCTGCCCAGCCGGCCGACGAGCCGTCGGCCGCCACTGACAAAAGGAAGCAATATGCCAGTGGGGGCGGACGGCT
>Ga0307372_10001127_pt1 | contig 46706 bp, 36 predicted proteins | sample OX1MG_FD_202533 | JGI IMG/M metagenome (GOLD analysis project Ga0307372, IMG submission 202533) | Soil microbial communities from Risofladan, Vaasa, Finland - OX-1 | ecosystem: Environmental > Terrestrial > Soil > Coastal area > Acid sulfate soil | place: Finland: Risofladan, Vaasa | collected...
CTCAAGGTCAAACGGGTCACGGGTGTATATCCTGGGTAACGGTTTGTACATCCTGTAGAGAACATCGCCATGCCTGTATGGGGAGTCAAGATGAGCGTGTACAAGAAAACCAAGGCCATTCAAAAATGCGACAGTAGATCTTTCCTCAAGTGGAACCTCAGTGTCGATTGCAGTGCTGCCTCTCTTCACGCAGAATCTTTCTACAGCTTGGAAGAGCTGAGTGCCCAGATGGCGTCTCCGATAAGCCTCATCAATATAAAGATTCTTCAACTGCATGACTTTAGAGTACGATTCTGACTTTAGAATGATGGAACCGGCCAACTTGAGATCGAATCCCGTGGTACCGGATCCCACTTCAGGAACATAAACACCGAACGCAAAACGTCTTCCGGCGACAATCTCTTCGATTGCCATCCGTAGCCAATTCGCATGTTCGGGGTAATGTCTCCGAAATACATCTGCTCTTGCCTGTAAATCGAAAATCTCCTCTGCCTCATCTCTCAAGAAGATGCGTCTGACAAAAGATGTAGCCGACGAATGTGTTGAACGCCCATCGCCCACTTAAGTCACCTCCATTAGGGCAAGAAAAAGTATTGCACGGCGGATCGTGATGCTTGTAGCGTCGAAGAGAACTGCTGGTATACCAAAGAGACTTCCGTCCCCTGGAAATTGAGAAAAGACAATTTCGCAAGAAGTCTCGACCATGAGTTTAATTCACTAGGCAAATGAAGACACAAGCTGACTTGATTGGATTCCGGTATCGGAGTCGTACGGGAAAAGGGATGAAAGGGAGAAGACAGGGTCAATCGACGGAATTTTCGCCCGGCCATTGCGGAGAATATCGATGGGTGGCGCGAACAAGATGGGTTCGGTGAAAATGTGGGTATTTTTGTGGGTATACTCCTTCAAAAAGGTGCGAAATTGTGGGTAGTACCCACAATTTCCCTGAAATCGCCCACGTCTGCAACCTATTGAAAGTGGGCAACATAGAGCAATTCCGAGCAATGCTGAACGGGGCGAATTTTCAACTGTTAACCGAAGGGTTGTAGGTTCGAGTCCTACCTGAGGAGCCAAATTCTCAATCTTAAGAGATCGCACCCGTCCCGCGACTGTCCCTATTCAGAAGATTGCGCGAAGCATTGTCCCGTATGTAAAGTGCTCTAAACCGCGATTTTCATTCTGGGATAAGAGCATCTTGGGCAAAAGGTTGAACCGAATCTCAAGCTTCGTAGCGTCTGAGTGGATCTCCCACTGCGGCGCGATATGAATCGTCGGGACTTCCTGGCCGCGCTCGCTGCAGGAGCCGCTGGCCTGGGCATTTCGCAGGCCCAGGTGACGAGTGGCATGGCCTCGCGCGGGGTCCGGCCGCAACCGCGCGGAAAGCCCTCAGGCTTGCCGTTCCATGCACATTTCACTGATGTTGCCGCCAGCGCCGGGCTGCACGCTCCGGTCATCTTCGGCCCCGTGGACCACATGGACTACATCCTGGAATCGATGGGATGCGGCGTTGCGTTCATCGATTACGACAATGATGGCTGGCTCGACATTTTCCTCTTATCCGGAACGCGCAGAAGCGGGCCAGTACACGGCGCCACCAACCGGCTTTACAGGAACAACCGCGACGGTACATTCACCGACGTGACCGAAAAAGCTGGCTTGGTACGCCAGGGCTGGGCATTCGGCGTCACGGTCGGCGATTACAACAACGATGGGTTCGACGACCTGTTTATCACCTGCTGGCCTCAGAACATTCTCTACCGCAACAACGGCGACGGCACGTTCACCGATGTGACCAAAGAGGCTGGCTTATTGCATCCCGGCAACCGCTGGGGCACCGGCTGCACATGGGTGGACTATGACCGCGATGGCCACCTGGATATGTTCGTTACCAATTACCTGGTCTTCGATTTCGATAAAATCCCGCCGACCGGCAAGGATCCGAACTGCGATTACAAGGGCGTCCCGGTGAATTGTGGTCCGCGCGGATTGATTCCCGAGCGCCCCATGCTCTACCACAACAACGGCGACGGAACGTTCACCGACGTCACAGAACATTCAGGCATTGGCGCCGTCACGCCGGCCTACGGTCTGACAGCGGTAGCGGCCGATCTGGATGGCGACGGTTGGCAGGAGATTTATGTCGCGTGCGACTCGACCCCAAGTCAGCTATTTCACCGTAAGGCGGACGGCACATTTGAGGAAATCGGACTGGAATCGGGCTTGGCGGTCAACGAAGACGGCCGGGTACAGGCGGGTATGGGAATCGGCGTGGGCGACTTCAATACCGACGGATTGCTCGACCTATTGAAGACGCATTTTGCAGAAGATACATCGGCCTTGTATCAAAACATTGGCGATTTGCAATTCAATGACGTCACGCTGCGTTCCGGCTTGGGGGTGGAGACCCGGTACGTCAGTTGGGGCGACGGGATCGTCGATCTGGACAACGACGGCCTGCCGGATATTTTCTGGGTAACCGGAAGCACCTTCCCTGAAGTAGAGCGGAAGTACCCGGAGTATCCTTTCAAGTCGCCGCGGATATTGTTCCGCAACCTAGGCGGAGGCCGATTCGAGGAACTCCTGCACCTTGGGGGGCCGGCAATCGCAGAAGCGCATGCCAGTCGTGGTGTGGCGTTTGGTGACTTCGATAACGATGGCGACCTCGATATTCTGATCATGAACATCAACGAACCACCGTCGCTTTTGCGCAATGATGTTAGCGGCTCGTCCCACTGGCTGAAGGTGAAGCTGGTGGGCACGCACTCGAACACCAGCGCCATCGGGTCGGTTGTAACAGCGGTGTACGGCAAGCGCCGGCAGTCGCAGGCGGTAATGGCGTCGAGTAGCTACCTTTCGTCCAGCGATCGCCGATTGCACTTCGGATTAGGAAAAGCTGCCACGGCAGATTTGGAGATTGTCTGGCCCAATGGTGTCCATGAGTCAGTGAAAGGCATCCATGCCGGTCATCTGGTCACGGTGAAGGAGGGGGCTGGGGTGATTAAGCAGGAGCGATTCGGAAAATGAAGCGGACTCTCCCAGTTTTGTTGTTGGCTTTCGCTGTAGGGATATCCATGGCACAGACCCAACGGTCGCAGGATGATGCCTATCTGAGCCGCGGCGCACACCTGATGCAGCGCCATATGTTTGAGGCAGCGGCCAAACAGTTCAAGCAGGCACTGGCGATCAGTCCGGTGGATCCACGTGCGCGATTTGAGTACGCGGTCTGTCTCTTTTCGCTGGGTCGCAACGACCAGGCTCGACTCCAGTTTGAAAAGGTTCGCCAGATAACCCGCAAATCGAGCTACGTGACCTATTACCTCGGACGGATCGACCTGTCGTCCAATCATTATCGATCGGCAGTTACACAGCTATCGTCCATTGCCGGAAATCCGCCCTTTTCAGACACGGCGTTCTATTTGGGCGTGGCGTACATTTCCTCCGGTGAAGTCGGCAGGGGAATCAAATGGCTTGAGCGCGCGGCTAAGCTCATGCCGCACGACTATCGTGTGCATTACAGGTTGGCGCGGGCCTACTCAACGGCTGGGCTCCGGCAGCAGGCAGCTCGCGAGTACAAGCTCTACTCGGAGTACTTAAACGAGCATAAGAATACCGAAACAGAGGTCCGCGCCTGCTCTGAGGCTCTGCGGACGAAGCCACTGACCACCGCGCATACACTCTGCCAGCGCATGTATGACCCCAACGATCCGGAGAAGCTCACATTACTCGGACAGCTATATGGCGATGCGGGCGCGTTCGACTATGCACTGGATCCATTAAAGCGTGCGGTGCAGCTTGACCCGGGATCATACGAGGCGTGGCACAATCTGGGCCTTACGTACTTCCGCCTGAAGCAATATCAGGATGCGCGTGCCCCGTTGGAAAAAGCAGCCCAATTGCGCCCGGAGTCCTACGGCTCAGTCGTGCTGCTGGGTGCAACCTTATATATGCTGGGCGAAGATGCTGCGGCGTTGCCCGTCCTGGAGCACGCGCACCGGCTCAATCCGTCTGACACTCAAACCACTGCTGTGCTCGACAAACTCCGAGCCGAGTTTCAAAAGAAGTGAGCTTCAATGAGCATTCCTGCCGGAATCGAAGCTGAGATTCACGACTCTTTGATCTGATGAATTTTGTTTGCAGGTATGTCTTTCAGCACCTGTCGGATGCCGCTTGGCCATCGTATTTCAAGCAATTGGACCGATTTAAAAGGCCCCAGACCGAAGTGCACGCGCGGATCCCGCGAAGCCTGATAACCGGCACTCGTCGACACAATATCGTGTTGCCGGCTGCCATCGTCGGTGGTGATTATTAGTTGAGTGCCAATTGCCATGCGGTTGCTCTTGGTCCCGATCATGTGGAATTTCACCCAGTTGTTCGAGTTGGATGTGACGTTGCGTAGAATCCGCGCATGATTGTTCCCGAGTGCTGTAGTCACAATGTCCATCTGGCCGGAGTTGAATAAATCGCCGATCACACATCCCCGGTAGGGCATGGCGACTTGAATGGCCGGTCCGGACTGCTTTGACACATTCTCGAATTTCATCTTCCCCAGATTGCGGAAGATCGAGAGCGGCTCGGCGTAGGTGCGGTCTGAGAAGTCCGCAATATTGTCGAGAACATTCCCGCGGGCGACGAACAGGTCTTTCAGACCATCGTTGTCGAAGTCTCCGACTCCATTGCCCCAGCCCGACATTTCCATTGTGTATTGCGCCAATCCGCTCCTGCCCGTGTAATCGTCGAACATGCCTTTGCCTATGTTGCGGAACAGGGGAAAGGTCTCGAGTTCTGTAGCCGTGATCCAGATATCGGGTAGGCCGTCATTGTCCAGATCGCGAAACTCGGCCCCCATGCCGGAAACAGCCTGGCCGCTCTCGGCGAATGCCACGCCCACGTCGAGCCCGACCTCTTCAAAGCCCTTGCCCTTGAGGTTGCGGAAAAGCGTGTTGGGCATATTGTCATTGGCGACGAAGATGTCGATGAACCCATCGCCATCATAGTCGTTGAATCCTATTCCCATGCCCTTGACCAAGGCCTTGGAGATCCCCGTTTCCTCGGAGACGTCGGTAAACGTGCCGTCGCCGTTGTTGTGGTACAAGGTGCAGCGCAGCGGTTCGTAAAACTTGGGATGGCAGTAGGCTCGTACCCGTCCTCCGCCCATACATACAGGGTCTCCATCGACGTGCCAGCGGCAGTAATTTGAAACGAACAGGTCCAGTTTTCCGTCGTTGTCGTAATCCACCCAGCCGGCCGCCGCACTCCACATCTTTTCGCCCTTGTACATGGGCATACCGACGCCTGCCTTGTCGGTTACGTCCGTGAACGTGCCGTCGCCATTATTCCGATACAGATGGTTCTTGGTTACGCTTGCGACAAAGATGTCGGGCCAGCCGTCGTTGTCGAAATCGCCGACGGCCACACCCATGTCGTAGCCCTCGCCCGCCAGGCCGGACTTTTCTGTCACGTCGGTAAATGTGCCGTCGCGGTTGTTGTGGAACAGGCGGTTGTAGTACTTCGGGGCGTTCTTCGTCAAAGATGGGATTGAGGCGCCATTGACAAAAAAAATGTCCAGGTAGCCGTCGTTGTCGTAATCGATCAGGCCGATGCCCCCAACCATGGTTTCCGGTTGGTTCTTGTTGGGAGTCGGACAATTTTCTGTTATGAAATGCAGGCCAGTCTGGCTGGTAATGTCCTCAAAGCGAATGCTGCTGCTGCCGGGTGCCGGCGTCCAATTCATTCGGAGTGGTGGGAGGGCAGCCAAGCCGAGTGCGCGCTTAGGGAGGAGCAATCCGGAGCTTAACCAGCCAGAATTGAGCAGAAAGTCTCGTCTGTTGAAAATCATGATCCTGATAAATTCAAGTGTGTGTCAGTGCAGCGAGGCACTGAGCAAAAGCACCTGCTGAGAGTTTTCTCGGCTCCCGCGAAAGCGAGAATTGCTTTCGAGCCCCAGACGAGCAAGGCTCTAGCGTGCATCCTCAAACATGTTTTCGCGATTGTCAAGACACATTCAATTTCTTGCTTCTTTCCTTTTTCATTTTTAATGATTCGCTGAATTTGATAAGGCTCTCAGGCGCTCGAACTCCGCACGCTGCTTTGCAGCCTGGCGGCTCCGTCCCGCAGCGGACAGTGCCCGCGAAAGGGCGAAGTGGGCATCCGGACTGCCAGGAGCCAGCCCGATGGCGATTTGCAACTCATGGATCGCGCGATTGTTGTTTCCGAGCCCAAGCCAAAGTTCGCCGCATGCGACGTGGGCAACAAAATTCTTCGGTGCAAGTGCGGTTGCGGTCTGGGCGTATTGCAGGCCCTTCTTATAATCAGCCACTCGGAGGTACTCCAGCGCGAGTTGAATATGTGCCGCAGCGCTCTTCGGCGAAACGACGAGCTCCTTGCGAAATTGCGCGATGGCCGCTGGAGGGTTCTCCTTCAGCAGGTAGACCCCATACATGTAATGCATGTTGTGTACGGACGAATATTCTGCAACGAGTTGCTTCAATTCTTTTCCCGCCGCGACTCTGTCCTGCATTGCGATCAATGCTTGAGCATAGCCAGCCCGCCGGATAAGGAATGCCTGGTCTTGAGGAATCTCGGTCGGTAGTTTGTGGATTCGCAGGGCGGCGAGTCCAAAAGCGTCCAGCAGATCGGTATCTGCCAGCACCGCATCTTCGGGCATCTTCGGGTGTGCCGCCGCGATCTGATTGGCAACCAGCGTAAGACGAATCAATGCGATTTCTGGTTCTCTGGAAAGGTTGAATAGGGTTCCGTCAACATAGAGCACCCGGTGGACGAACTCGGGGTTGGTCCCAAGTCCAAGCTCCCTGCCGCGCTCAAGCGCAGCCAGTGCATCGTGGTAATCCTTCAACCGGAATTCTGTCAGGCCGAGCATGCCGTATCCAGGGCCAGGGTCTCTGTGCTCGACGGATACGAAGTGCAAAAAAGCATTGCGTGCCTTGTTCAGTTGGTTGGCGTCGAAGGACATCGTACCGAGGTACCACCAGCCTTCTGACCATGCGGGCTGGAGTGCGGTAGCCTGCTCGTACAGGCGGATGGCCCTCGGAATTTGATTCGCGTTCATTGCCGCTTCTGCCTGCGCGGCCAAATGGTCGAACGATTGGGCGTCCGATCCTGCAGGTCCTGTCGCAATGCCGCCGGTTACAGCACAAAACGCCGTCGATCCGCCCAGTGCCAGTCCGGTGAGAGCAAGAGCAAGAGCAAGAGCAAGAGGTAGGACTCCTGGTCCTCTTTTTCTTTGCGTGGATTTCGCTGTTTCCCTGAACATAACTGCTTTTGCCGGATGGGTACGCAATGGAACCGTGATTTCCAAACCAGGTGGCTATCCGTTTGCGAGACCTAACTCATCCTGGAAGTCCATCTTACGTCATAAAGGTCAGGATTGGCTGGATTTGGATTTGCCGTCCTCTTTTAATAAACCGATTTTTTTCTGGCATTCAGACGTGTCTCGGGTGCTGGTGGATGTATATAATAGCGTCGCTTGATCTTCTTGCAAGGAGGCTAAATTAATAATGAACCGTTCGGCTTTAGCTCTCGTGGTAATGCTCTCGTTTGCGTGCGGCCTCGCTGCTCAAACGCCGGCACCAAAGCAAGCAACAACCAAAACGACAAAAACTCCGATTGTTCGAGTCAATAGCGATGAAGTGACTCTGGACATGGTGTTTCGCGATAAGAAGGGCAGGCCGATTACCGATATTCTTCCGGGACAAGTTCATGTGTTCGAGAATGGCGTCGGACAGAATCTCACGTCATTCAGGTATGTGAACGGAGAAGAGGCGGCTTCGGCCCTTGCCTCGCCTGCAAGCTCGCCCGCGATTGATCCCATACGTAAACTTCGGCTCGTTACTCTGGTCTTTGAGAACTTGAATCTTGACGACAAGCGGTTTTTCCGCCAGGCGATCCTGGACATTGTGAAGATGAAGCCTGATAAGGACCTTTATTTTTCAATCGTGGTAATTGACCAGAAGCTGAGTATGATTCAGCAGTTCACGAACGATCCCAAGGTGCTTCTGAAAAGCGTGGATAAGTCAATGATGTGGTCGTTCCCTCAGTACGATAAGAATTCGTCTCAAATCGAGGCCCAACTTCGTCGGACCCTTACGCAGGGAGAAGCTGATTCGCAGAGTAGTGTCACCGGCGACACGGCTATGCCTCCAACCCTGAGCGCGGGGACGCAAGCCGGGCCGAGCCAGAGCCAAATTCAGAATCAGGTTTCTTGGAGAATGGCAAAGATGCAGTACGACATGCTCCAGGAGGCAAATGCTGCGGATCGCGAGTCTGGTGCACGCGGGACTATCGATGCACTGTTGGCATTGGTGCGGGCGGAATCGCAACTGCCGGGCCGCAAGGTAATTTTGTATTTCAACCCTTCGCTGTTTATTCCCGAGATCGCGAAGGAGCAATACAACTACGTGATCAGTGCGGCGAATCGTGCCAACATCACCTTCTACACTGTGGATCCAAAAGGATTGGTTACATGGAGCCAGGAGAACGGTGCCCGCTCTGAATTGAGCGGGGCCACGGGGGAGATATTTAATCAGCAAATAACGGGAGGTGTGGGTGCGGTGTCGCCGGCACAGGCGCGGGTCGATGAAACTGCCGAAGCTGGTATCCGTTCGAATCCTCTGCTTTGGCTGAGGGATCTGGCACAGCAGACCGGCGGCATGACCATCGCCAATACCAATGATTTAAATGCCCCACTGCGAACGGTCATGAACGAGGTGCAGAGCTACTACGAGGCTACCTACGATCCGCACATAAAGGTCTTCGACGGCAAGTTCCGGCATATTTCCGTTCGGGTGGATCGGCCGGGTGTCATTGTTCATACACGAAGTGGCTACTTCGCCCTTCCTCGACTCGTCAGCGGGCAGCAGGTCCATGCGTATGAAGTGCCACTGCTGAAAGCCATGAGCGCAACAACGTCTTTGGACGACGTCCCCTTCAAGGCAGCAGCAGAGAGATTCGATGTGCGGGGTTCGAAAATCAAGTACATGGTGACGCTTGAGTCTCCGCTAAAGGCGCTGACCTTTACGCCGCAGCCGGGTGGTAAGGACGCTCTTCTCGACGCGCCATTGCTCGCTGTGGTGAAGAACTCCTCCGGAGACATCGTTGAAAAATTCAGCAAGGACTTTGCTGTGCGGGTCCCCATCAAATCGGTGGATCGAATCAAAGAGGGCGACCTCATTCAAGCCTTTTTTGTCGAGCTTGCCCCGGGAGCCTATACGCTGGAAGCGGCGATCATGGATGGAGGGGACAAAAAACTCGCAGTGAAGACCAGCACGCTGACTGTGCCCGATTCAACGAAAAAGCTCGCAATCAGCGATGTGGTTATCGTTCGCAGGACCGAAAAACTCAAAGATAATAAGATCGTGAATCCCTTTTATTTCCCGGGTGGAAAGGTCGTTCCGACACTGGACACTAACCTTAAGGGCGGCCCTGGCAACTATTTATCCTTCTACTTCGCGGTGTATCCTGATCCTACGATCAAGGCTGCTCCAAAATTGACGATGGGCTTTTACAAGGGAGGGCAGTACCTCGGCTCTGCCGATGCGCCTCTGCCACCTGTGCAAGTGGATGGGCGCATTCCTTATATTGCGAATCTGCCGGCCGATAAGTTCACCCCGGGCTCCTATGAAATCCATCTCGGTGTCACGCAGGGCAGTTCGAGTGTCGAAGAGGAAGTGGATTTTAATGTGCACTAAGGCGTTGGGGCTTCAGCCCCAACGTTTTAGTAAAGGATGAAGACGTGTTACGGCGGTTGTCATTTCTGATCCTCCTGATGACAGTAGTGATTGCAGCGGCACAGGATGACTCCGCCATGCAGTTGTTGCGCCAGGCTGTTGAATTCCAAAAGTCAGGTCACTTGGCAGAGGCCATCAACGACTATCGGGCCTTCCTGAAGGTTCATCCCGAAGCGGCTGCCGTTCGTTCGAACCTGGGTGCCGCCCTGGCTGACGAAGGTCAATACTCCGAAGCCGTTAAAGAATACACGCTGGCGTTGAACTCCGATCCGTCGAATGACGGCATTCGCTTCAACTTGGGACTCGCTTGGTACAAGATGGGAGATGTCGCAAAGGCGATCCAGGAGTTTGAAGCTGTTTACGCGGCGCAAGCTGACAATGATCCCAATCATTATCGCCTTACCTTGCTGCTGGCGGAGTGCTACCTGCGTGAGGGGAAAAACGATCATGTGATATCGCTGCTCAGGCCGGTCGAGGCATCGCAGCCTAACAATCATGCTTTGGAATACCTGCTCGGTACAGCTCTTCTGCATGAGGGGAAAACCAAACAAGGGGCCCTCTTGATTCGGCGTCTGTTGTCAAGTGGAGATACTGCCGAGGCCCACATGCTGATGGCCTATACGCGATACCAGGCCCACGATAAGGCTGGAGCCATCGCCGAAGTGAACCGAGCTATCGAGTTGAATCCGAATCTGCCGGAAGCCTATAGCCTCCGCGGAAGGTTGGCTTATCTTGAGTCGAATCCGAAAGGCGCAGAGGCCGCATTTCGCAAGGCACTGGCTTTGGATCCGAACGATTTCGATGCGCTGCTGTGGCTGGGAACATTGCTTCGGCAAGAGGGACATCTGCAGGAGTCGGAGAAAAATCTGTTGCATGCGCTGCAGTTGCAGCCAGGCGAGATCCGGGTTCGTTTCCAGTTTGCACAACTGTGTGCGGACCAGGGGGATTACAAGCGCGCCGCGGTACTGCTGGAGGCGCTCATCAAGGATCAGCCTGAGTACACTGAGGCGCATCGCTCTCTCGCAACCATTTACTTTCGTCTGGGGCGTACCGCGGATGGTCGTCGTGAAAAGAAAATTGCACAGGAAATGGACGCTGCTATTCGAAAACGTAACGAAGCGCAGGGTCGGAGTCTGACCAAGTGAAGCGGGGTATTGGAATCCTTCTGATGTGCATTGCCGCAACTGCGGCAGGCCAAACGGCGGCACAATCCAAGTCTTTTGAACAGCTTTCCCGTAGGGCAGAGCAGGCGTATGAAGCCAAGCATGATGACGAGGCTTTGCGGCTCTACCGCGATACGGTGAAGATGCGACCGGATTGGGCGCAGGGATGGTGGGCCATCGGAATGATCAGTTACGAACACAACCGGTATCCTGAATGCCGCGACGCACTCACTCGAATGGTGAAGCTGGATGCGTCTGCGGCACCTGGGTGGGCCCTTCTCGGTTTGTGCGAATTTCAGACGAAGCAGTATGACCTGGCATTCAAGCATCTGAAAAGGGCGCACATGCTGGTGCCCGTCAGGGAGGACGGCGGGCAGCTGCTCAACATGGCCAACTACCACCTGGCATTGCTCCTTACACGGCAAGGGGCCTTCGAGATGGCACAGGAGATTCTGGTGGAGGTCGCCATCAGAATCCGAAATAACCCTGACATGGTTTTTGCCTCCGGTGTGGCATCCCTGCGCATGCCCATCCTTCCGTCTCAAGTCCCGGCGGACCAGCGTGATGTTGTGGCCATGGCGGGAAAGGCTTTTTGGGATTTGGCGAGTGAGCTTCCCGAGCAGGCGGAATCGGACTTTAAGGCACTTGTTGAGGCCTACCCGAATTTCCCAAATGTCCATTACTTTTACGGGACGTTCCTAGCGGCACGCCGCCCCAGTCAATGTGATGCTGAGTTTCTGGCGGAGTTGAAGGTCAATCCAGAGAGCGTACCCGCACGTGTTGAGCTCACTCTCCGTTACATCATCGAAGGGAAGACGGCTGAAGCCCTGAAATACGCCAAAGATGCTGTGGCGCTCAGTCCCGATTCGGTCGGATCGCAATTAGCGCTCGGGGAGGCATTACGGGCAAGCGGCGACGATAAAGATGCGCTGAAGGCCTACCTGGCGGCGGAGCAGTTGAATCCAAACAGTTCCAAGATCCGCCTCTACCTTGCAAACGAATACCGCGCACTGGGCCGTGTCAAAGATATGCTGCATGAACGGAACGAGTACCGTCGCCTGAAAAAAGAGCAGCCAAACTGGCCCTGAGCGGTTCGTATGCATGTGTTCCCTCTGCTGTGCAAGACCCTGTGACAGAAGAGTAGAAGTAAGTGCCCAAACCCGGGGGCATCCTTTCCAGCTCCTGAATCCGCACGGAATCTATTCCAGCTTTACGCAACACAGACGTTGCAGACCAGGTTTGGTCAATCTTTGAACCCATTGCGCCCCAACTCATCCACGTAAGTGACTGATAAAGAAATATTTAGGTTGGATGCCAATCCGGTCTATTATTTTTGTTGACAGCCCTGTATTCGTCAAGATATAAGGGTCGGCCAATGGGAACTAATTCGATTTACTGAATCGCTGGAATTGCTGGCTGAGGAATCGAAATGTTTCGAGGATGCACATATGGAAACCGTTTATACGAAAATTTTAACCAAAACTTTGGTCGCACTGCGGCTCAAGGAAAAGCAATTGTACGTTCCCTTTAGGAGGTCACAATCTATGAATTCGTTAAGGCATCGGATTCCCGTGCTCCGGCGCTGGATGTTGGCATCGACAGCGCTCGCGGTGGCACTCGCGATTGTTTTCGCAATGCCGGCCGCACAGGCACAGTCAAGCAGCGCAACTCTCGACGGAACAGTTCTTGATTCGACAGGCGCAATCGTTCCCGGTGCGAACGTGATCCTGAAAAACCAGGCGAGCGGTATTTTACGGACCGGCGTTACCAACGGGCAGGGATTCTTCAATTTCGCCGCCGTCCCGCCGGGCACATATTCGCTCAGGATCACTCGGCAGGGTTTCGCTACATGGGTCGCCAGGAACATCACTCTGAACTCAGGTGATCATCGCGGTGTTGTGGGCATCAATCTGAAAGTCGGCAAGGAGAGCGAGACGGTTGTCGTGCAGGGAAACGTAGCTCAGATGGAGCCAACGGATTCTGGGGAAAAGTCGTTCACGATTGACCAGAAAGTCATGCAGAACGTTGCCATCATTGGCCAGAATGCTGCGGAATTTATCAAGATTCTGCCTGGCATGGCCATGACAGCCGGGAATACGAACTCGGCTTCGTACCAGGGCACAGACGAGCGCACAGGGGGCGGTCCCGTTGGATCATTTTCGGCGAACGGACAGCGGACCGGGGCCATCGACATCACTTCGGATGGTGCAAACATTATCGATCCGGGTTGCAACTGCGGCCAGGCGGAAAATACCAATACCGAGATGACGTCGGAAGTTACCGTGAAGACCTCGAACTTTGGCGCAGACTCTGCCAAGGGTCCGGTGGTCATCAGCATGGTAGGTAAATCGGGTGGTCAGGACTTCCATGGCGAAGCGTATTTGTACTCACGCTACTATTTGCTGAATGCCAATGACTGGTTGGGCAATCATGCTGGCGTAGACCCCACTACAGGCAAGCAAATCGCAGCTCGTCCGCAGACAAAATACTTCTTCCCAGGGTTCCAGATTGGGGGGCCGGTCATTATTCCGGGTACGAATTTCAACCACAATCGTGACAAGCTCTTCTTCTTCTTTGCAACCGAGTACTACAAGCAGAATGTAGACAACGGCATTTACCAGGCAGTAGTTCCCACAAAGGCCATGCGCGCGGGGGACTTTACTGATACCAGCTACATTGGAAGTCTTTCTGGCTCCGCGGTCACCGCGGTGCCCAACGGCGGCGGGTCCAACGGGAACGCTTATACCAGCGGGATGGTTGATCCGGCGCAAATTGACCCCAGTGGTCAGGCTTTGATCAACGTGTACCCGCTGCCGGATGCGAATCCGTTGAATCCTTCAAATGAAGGATTCAACTATATCAACAGTCAGACGCGCTACTCGAATATGATCCAGTACCGCGGACGCATCGATTACAGTATCAACGATTCGACCAAGCTGTTCGTTCAATACAATCACCAGAACGATAACGCGGAGTCAAGTCTTGACACCCTCTGGACGGGCAATGCCCAGAGTTGGGACGATCCAACGACACCCTATCCAACACCACTTGTTGAAAAGAGCGATTCGGAGGTCGTTACCGCCAATTTGACGAAGGTGTTCACCCCCACACTTACGAACGAGTTGATCTTCAACTGGGTCTACTTAAACCTACCAAACAGCTTCAAGGATCCGTCCAAGGTGGCACGCGGAAGCCTCGGCATTAACTACAACATGCTCTTCAACCACCCAAATGAGAGCAGCATGATTTACCCAGAGCTGACTGGCTGGGGTGACGGCATATCCAACCAGTTGAATACGGGGTTTGAACTGAACGGAACCGTTTATGCTAAGAAGACATTGCCCTCCTTGGCGGACAACATCACCAAGGTATGGAGGACGCATACCTTAAAATTCGGTTTCTACTGGGAGCGTACCTGGAACTCGCAACCAGGCAACGCTGCTGTCAATGGCACTGCGGTGTTCAGCAATTGGGGATCGAATACCAGCGGCAACGCGTATGCCGATATGCTGATCGGCCAGACCACCCAGTACTCAGAACAAAACTTCAACGTTGTTCCCGCGTTCCGCTATCTCTCGACGGAGTTCTACGGGCAGGATTCGTGGAAGGTATCACGAAACGTTACCTTGGATTATGGTCTCCGTATCTCGCACTTAGGACCATGGGTTGACACTACCGGTTATGGCTTCGCAGCCTGGTATCCGGCTCTGTATGCTCAAGGGGTTGGAGGTTCGGTGGGAGGAGGAACGTTCCCGGGCCTCGAGTGGAATAAGGTTCACCCGTCCACGCCGTTGTCGGGTTCGGCAAGCAGACTCGCATTCATTAGCCCACGCGTAGGCTTTGCCTGGGATATATTTGGTACGGGCAACACTGTGCTTCGTGGTGGTTATGGCATTTATCATTTCCACGATGAGCAGAACGTGCAGGGCGGGGCATATGGAATCGTTCGGGGATCCTTTTCATCTCCAACATTGTGGAGCCCTGTCCTCAGTCAACTTACGCCGCTCACGGGATCGCTTTCACTTCCGAGTGCCGTGACGGCATTGGATCCAACAGATAGCCAAGAGCCGAAAACCGAAGACTGGAGCTTCACCGTGGCCCAACGGGCACCTTGGAAGAGCCTGGTGGAAGTCTCCTACGTTGGCAATAAATCCACTTACCTGAGCAACTACAACAACAATTTCGATCAGCTTAACAATTTGAATATAGGGCAATTGTTCTCGGATTACGGCTGGCTGCCCGATTGTTACCCTTCAGGCAATGTGTCGAGTGATGGTGGGGCCTGTGGCGCTTCAGGTGCAGACACTGGCTACAACAGCACAGACACGCAGAAATCTCGACCGCTATCAGCCTATTATAGCGGCACGCTGAAGCTCATCGATCACAAGATGTATTCGAATTACAACGCCTTACAGGTGACATGGAATAAACAGCAGGGGCACTTTATCTTCCTGGCGAACTACACGTTCTCCAAGGCGCTCGGTATCCGCGGCGAGAGTGGTTCAGCGACCGGTGATCCCAATAGCCTGAGTAAGAACTACGGGACGCTTCCCAATAACCGAACCAATATTTTCAACGTCGCCTACGTGTACCAGTTCCCCAATCTAAATACTGCCAACTCTTTCGTGAAGCAAGTGGCGAATGGTTGGCAAATCTCGGGGATTACGCAGTATCAAACTGGTCAGGATTTACAGGCGTCACTAACCTCCAACTTTGGTTACACCGCGTTTATTCCTGGCGGCACGACGTTTATGGGTAAAACCATCCTCGATCCTGTACAAGCAAGCAATCAGAACATTCTGGGCACCCCGGACGTTTCACTCATGCCCAAGCTGATCTGCGATCCCCGGCACGGACTCCATGCGCACCAATACGTGAACGGGAACTGCTTTGCAAACTTTGCCACACCGGGTCAGCAGGGAACTTACATCTTCCCAACGCTGACAGGGCCAGGCTTCTTCGACAGCGACTTATCGGTGTTCAAGAACTTTGTGTTCGGGAAGGCAGAAGATAAGAAGCTGCAGTTCCGGTTCTCTGGCTACAACTTCCTCAACCATCCGTTAGACTCTTTCAACACCGGCGCCGATCCGGGCTTGCAGTTGCACTTTGATCAGAACGGTAAACAGGTTCCGGTTGGAGGTGTGAACTTTGGATATGCCACGATCAAAACGGGGCACCGAATAGTTCAGGGAGAGGTGAAATACAGCTTTTAATCACCTCTGGTATTCAGCCAAAGGAAGGGCGGCGTAAAAGCCGCCTTTCCTTTGCAAACTAGCATAGGGCGACAGGAGCACTTATTAAGATGACTGTATCGCCGACGATTCAATCGGCATTCATCGCTTTCCAGCGGGAGCCGTGATGGGAGGGCATGACCGCTCGGTAATTTATATGCAGTGAGAAAGCTAGTGTTGTGCAACGGTAGTAGGTTTGCTCGGTGATTCCAGCTTCCAGGTTTGCCGCCGGTGCCGTATTTCTGTTCGCAATCGCCACTTCTATGCCGCAGGGTGTTCACCATCTGCTCGGGCTTGTGCTTTTTAACTGTGCCCATTCCCTGCTCCTTCCATACCAGCGTGTCTCATTGCAACTGGTACAGAATTTGCCGGGTACGCCGGGTGTTTCATAATGAAAGATAACAAAGCAAGCTGTCTAATATGATTCGGTGACTGGCTGGAGTACTTCTGTGGGGTGCTCTGGCATTGGCTGCCGTAACAAGAAAATGCTGTCCGTCATGGAGGACGAAGATGAGGCAAACTATGATGCGCGTCGTGGCAGGTCTGGTGCTCTGCGCAGGAACGCTGTGTGTTCTGATTTCGCCCTGTGCGCAGGCTCAGGATAAATCTACTCCTGCCTACCTGAATCCATCGTTGCCGCCGGTGGTCCGTGCCCGGGATCTCGTGAGTCGGATGACGCTCAAAGAGAAGGCATCGCAGCTCGTAAATCAAGCGCGGGCCATTCCCCGGCTCAAGGTTCCGGCTTACGACTGGTGGAGCGAAGCTCTGCATGGTGTTGCCGTGAATGGGACTACGGAGTTTCCTGAGCCAATCGGCCTCGGGGCCACTTTTGACGTTCCGGCGATTCACAAAATGGCGATCGACATTGGTACAGAAGCGCGTGTGGTTCATGAAAAAGCCGTGCATGACGGAGGCTCGACCATATTTTATGGGCTTGATTTTTGGGCCCCGAATCTTAATATTTTTCGCGATCCGCGCTGGGGCCGGGGGCAGGAGACCTACGGAGAAGACCCTTTTCTCGTCAGCCACATGGGTGTGGCATTCGTTACCGGCATGCAGGGCAATAATCCAAAGTACTACCGCGTCATTTCTACACCTAAGCATTTTGATGTGCACAGCGGTCCTGAGCCTACGCGTCACTTCGCTGATGTGGATGTAAGCCTGCACGATCAACTCGACACGTACGAGCCGGCATTTCGCGCTGCAATTGTGCAGGGAAAGGCAGGCTCCGTTATGTGTGCCTACAACGCGATTAACGGGCAGCCAGCTTGCGCTAATCAGTTTCTATTACAGGATCAGCTTCGCGGCAGGTGGGGCTTTCAAGGCTATGTGGTTTCTGATTGCGATGCCGTGCACGACATCTTCACCGGGCATCACTATCGGCCTACCCAGGCGCAGGCAACGGCTATTTCAGTAGAGCGCGGCATGGACAATGAATGCGCAGACTTCGGCACGGTCACTGGGGACAAGGATTATAAGCCGTTCATAGAGGCAGTGCAGCAGGGTTACCTCAGTGAAAAGGCCATGGACACCGCGCTTGTGCGTCTTTTCACCGCGCGCATCAAGCTCGGCATGTTCGATTCTCCAGGCATGGACCCCTACGCGAATATTGCGGAGAGTCAGCTCAACAGCCCCGCACACCGTGCGTTGGCGCGCAAGTTGGCGGATGAGTCCATGGTGCTGCTCAAGAATGATGGCACGCTCCCGCTGAAGCCGAGCGTCCGCCGGATTGCTGTTGTGGGTCCGCTCGCGGATCAGACCCGCGTCCTGCTGGGCAATTACACGGGAATTCCCACGCACACAGTTTCCTTTCTTGAGGGGCTTAAGGCGGAGTTTCCGAAAGCACAGATTACCTACGTCCCGGGTACACAATTCCTCAGGGATGACGGCAACCCGGTTCCCAACAATCTGCTGACGACTCCAGACGGCAAGCCTGGAATTAAGGCGGAATACGAAGACTGGAATGGAGTCCAGTTCGAGCCCGGTGCAAAGCCAAAGATTGTTTTGAGCCGCATCGAGACCAATGTGCACCTGAGTAAGAGTGCTCTTCCGCCACAGGTCTCCGGTAAGAAATCCATCGGCGTGCACTGGACAGGATTTCTGAATCCACCCGCTAGTGGCTACTATTTACTTGGCATTCGTGCCAATGGATTTGCAACAGTCTCTGTCAATGGCAGAACTGTTGTGCGGCAGTACAGCTCCGATAGCATGCACGCAAAGATGGGGCGCATTCATCTGCAGAAGGGGGAGAAGGCCTTGCTTGATGTGCGCTTTGTAGTACGCGGCAATCCTGCACCAAGCGCGCAGCTACTCCTGGCGCCGGTAGATAACACTCCGTCGCCTGAGGCTGTGGCTGCGGCCAGAAAAGCCGACGTGGTCATCGCGGTTGTTGGCATCACCAGCCAACTGGAAGGTGAAGAAATGCCAGTTAATCAGCCTGGATTTCTGGGTGGCGACCGCACCAATATGCAAATGCCCGAGCCGGAAGAGGCTCTTGTGCAGGCTGTGGCCGCAACAGGCAAGCCTCTAGTGGTTGTTCTGATGAATGGAAGCGCTTTGGCCGTCAATTGGATCAGCCAGCATGCCAACGCAATTCTTGAGGCATGGTATTCCGGCGAAGAGGGCGGAGCTGCAATTGCTGACACGCTTAGTGGCCGAAGTAATCCCGCGGGCCGTCTGCCGGTTACCTTCTACAAGAGCGTTAACCAGCTGCCGAAATTCGAAGACTACTCGATGAGTAATCGCACCTATCGCTACTTTGAGGGTAAGCCGCTCTATCCCTTTGGCTATGGGTTGAGCTACACAACCTTCCGCTTCTCGGATCTCGCTATCCCGCATGAAACTGTTAATGCGGGCAATCCGGTCGATGCCAGTGTGACGGTAACCAACACGGGCAAGGTGGCTGGCGATGAGGTCGTGCAGCTCTACTTGAAGTTTCCGCCTGTCGCAGGATCTCCACGCATAGCGCTGCGCGGTTTTCAGCGTATTCATCTGAACCCTGGCGAAAGCCGGCAAGTCCACTTCGAACTGAAGGGCCGCGATCTTGGTATGGTGACGGCTGTCGGCCAACCAATTATTGCCGCTGGCGATTACACAGTTAGCATCGGCGGTGGTCAGCCTGATACGGTTGCGCCTGTTGTCATGGGGCACTTCCACATTAACGACCAGATTGGTTTACCAGAATAACTTGTCGTGGCGCCCGGAAAGACTCAATGCGCCGACCTGAACTGGCTGCGAAAAGGTGGAGAACGCGAAAAAACGAACGCATTTCCCACCTTTTCCAGTTAATGTAAAGACTGTATCTGCGCAATATCCCGCCGGTGATACAATTCCTGCGATGCCACTATCGGTAAATATCGAACGGCTTCCCAATAATATTGCGGTCGTTACATTTCAGGGGCCGCTTACTCTTGGTACATCTCTCAAGATTGTGGACTCTCAGATACAGGCCGCGATTGCCGATGGTGTAACCCGTATGGTGCTTGACCTGGCAGGCGTGAACTATATCGATAGCGCTGGGCTCGGATTGATTGTTTATGCTTTCGGCATATTGAACGACAAGCAGGGCATCTTGCGGATTTGCGGAGCTACTTCGCAGGTGCGCTCTCTTATACAGCTTACGAAAACAGACACCTTCCTTGCCGTCGACGACCATCGTGAGGCTAGCCTGGCGGCACTCGAATAAGCATTAGACTCGGCTTATTGTGCTACTGCTTTGAACGTGGTAGCCGGGCAATTTAACCGAGATCTTTACTCCGCCATCCGGCAGATTGTCGATATGAATTACCCCGCCTGATTTGTCGCAAATGGCTTTACATATTGCCAGACCCAGGCCTGTTCCGCCGCTTTCGCGACTGCGCGAGGGGTCGCCTCGATAGAACGGTTCGAAGATGTGCGGCAAATCGTCTGGGTCTATGCCCTCACCGTGATCCTGCACAGTCACGTGAGCACTCGTCTCCGTAGCTGTCATCTGTATTCCTACATCTGTACCGGCAGGGCTGTGCTGCAGGGCGTTCAGCAGAAGATTTGAAAACAGAGCGGTACAGTCGTTTTCATCGGTTCCTACAGTCAGATCTGCATCTGGATGGAAAACGATCTTCACTCCCCTCAATTCGGCGAATGACGACATGCGGTGGATGCTCGCTTCAATACTTGTACGGAGTGAGCATCGATTCATTTTGGAGTCGCTATTTGGAGAAGTGTCTGTGTGCTCTGCACGAGCGAGCATGAGCATTTGCTGCACTGTGTGTTCGAGCCGGGTGCAATCATCAAGGCATACCTCAAGTCCACGTTCATACTCGGAGGTACTCCGGGAGCGCATTGCCAGCAATTGCAATGAAGATTTTGCGATTGCCACGTCTGTCTTTAGTTCATGGGCAGCATCGCTTGTAAGTCGTCGCTGTTGTTCAAAGGATCGTTGCAGGCGGCCAAGCGCAGACTCAATTGCCTGTGCTAAAGGCTGTAGTTCTTTTGTTTCCCTGGCCGCGCGAGGAGCCTGGAAGACCCAGTTTGTAGCCGATACTTTACCTGCTTCCGTCGCAAGTTGATGAAGCGGGGCAAGGTCGCGGCGCAGAAGCCAGATCATCAGAAGTGTTGTAATGGAAAAAAGCAGGACCGTGGCAATAGCATAAAACCGAACAGCTCCGATTACTTCATGCCAAATATGATTTGTGCGCGCAGCATAGAAAACTGTGACAGTGTGCCGTACTCCTCCACCCGCATCACCGGGGTCTACAATCCGCGTTCCCGCGACGTGGAGTATCCGGTAATAGTGGCCATAGATATTTGCCGCTACAGCATGATTGGATGCACGTACCTGAGACAAAATCTGGGCGGGAATGACGGTCTTGGATTGTCCCAGAATGCCGCTCTTGTCATCCCGAACCATGTAAAGGTCCTGCGGCGAAATCGCCAGGCCGGACATGTCCAGTATCACGTTATCCGCTGCATCTTCGGCATCACCAACGGCACCGAGCAGGGTATCAGCTCGGCCGTGCAGCATTACATCAAAGGCAGCTAATCGACTGTGCCATTCATATACGACGGAGGCTGCAATAAGAAAAGTCGCCGCGATAAGTTCCAGCAGCAGGACCGTTCCTAGTATCCGTCGAGTAAGAGAGCGGCTTTTTTTCATAAGGAATCTCGTTGGACGCAGAGTCGGTAGCCGCGCTGTCTCAACGTTTCGATCAGAGGCTCGGCACCCGTAGCCTCCAGCTTGCGGCGAAGGTTGGAAATATGAACTTCAATGACGTTCGAATGATGCTCCCAGTCGTAATCGTAAAGATGCTCTGACAGTTCACGTTTGGAGATTACTGCACGTGGCCGATGCATAAAATACTCAAGAATGCGGTATTCAGTCGGGGAAAGATCGAGTAGGTGGCTTCCCACGCGGGCTGTTTGCTGCAGCGAGTTGATTTCGATATCGCCAACTCGAAGAATAGGATCTGCTACCCCCTTTCCACGGCGTATGAGCGCCTTGACCCGCGCAATCAGCTCTCCTAGGTCGAATGGTTTGCTCAGGTAGTCATCTGCTCCGGCATTTAGCAGTTCAATCGTGGAGGATTTTCCCTCCTGCGCGGTGAGAATGAGGACTGGAGTGGTCTTTCGCTTCTGCCGGAGGCTGAGCAAAACATCCAGGCCGCTCTTTCCGGGCAACATAAGGTCGAGGACGATCAGATCGTAATAGTCCTGTTGCGCGAGGTCTTCACCGGTGAGTCCGTTCGCAGCGTGGTCGACTGCGAGACCGGCCTCTCTGAGGGCGGCGGTCAGGTTTTCCGCAAGCCGCAATTCGTCTTCAACGATAAGGACGCGCATACGATGAGTGTAAATTTGTCCATCGCTTTGCGCATCCATGAATCAGGCGCTCGTCAATCGAGCACCTGCGGAAGTACTATGTCCGTTGGAATGTTGCCCGCAGCAGCGAGGGTTTTTCAGCAGCAAGTTTCAGGATAAGCTCTCCAAACAAAGTATTGGCCCAGGCGAACCACGGGCGTGTGAACTTTGCAGGATCATCTTTCCAGAAAGATTCGTGCATAAAGTGCGTGCCTGCCGTTGTATTGCGCAGCCAACGCAGACACTGTAGAGTTTCCTGATTATTGGTACTAGTAAATGCGCGAAGTGTGATCGACATGGGCCAGATGTATCCCAAGCCAATATGCGGACCACCGATGCCGTTGGCTGCTGTGCCACGAAAGAAGTACGGGTTATCACTGGATAGGGCAAAGGCACGAGAGCGCTCGTAGAGTGCACGTCCCGCTGGGGTAACACACTCCAGATAGTCGAGCGATAAAAGCCCGGGAGCGTTGGCGTCGTCCATGCGGAGAGTATTCCCGTAGCCATCAACTTCATAGGCCCAAATACGGCCGTGTTCCCTGGTCTCGATCTGGCCATACTGATCGAGTGCCGCAGCAACTTCGTCAGCGAGTGCAGCACACTCATTTGCAAGTACTGTGTTGTTACCGAGCTTGGCAGCCATTACTGCAAGTTGGCGGAGACTGGTGACCGCGAAAAGGTTGGCGGGAACAAAGAGTGGGAAGATGCACGCATCATCAGAAGGACGAAAGCCGGAATAAATAAGACCGACCGGGCGAGCCGGGTTCCCGTAGCCGCTTAGAGGCAGCGTGTCTGTGGGCTGCTCTGCGGCTCGTTGAAAATGATACGGGCCGTGGCCATGTTTTCGCTGTTGTTGTCGGAAAGTATGTAAAATCGCGCGCGACGCCTTCAGCCACTCAGCGTCAAATGGAGCAGTATTGCCGGTGGCTTGCCAGTATCCATGGGCTAGACGGATGGTGTAACAGAGAGAGTCGATCTCCCATTTGCGTTCGCCTACGCCAGGTTTCATGGTCGTGTCGTCGTGTACTGCCCATGAAAGTGGCTTGCTGGATGCTGTGCGCAAGAATGCATTCGCATAGGGATCGATCAGGATGCAGCGGGTCTGGCGCCGAATGACTCCTTCGATCAGAGAAGATAGCCGGGGGTCTTTTTTGCAGAAGGGAAGATAAGGCCACACCTGAGCTGAGGAATCGCGCAGCCACATGGCATCGATATCCCCTGTAATAACAAAGGTGTCCGGTCTTCCGTCCTGCGTGCCGGGATAAACAGTGGTGTCGAGCGTGTTGGGCAGGCAGTTGGAAAAGATCAGCGCGAGTTCAGGATCCGCGATTTGGCGTGATACGCATTGGATCGTTTCCTCAATAATCGGACTGGTGAAGCGCCGTTCAGCCAGTGGCGGACGCTGGGTAAGAGTTGCGAATGCGCCGGTCTGGGCTTCTGCAGCCTTGGAAAGCAGGCCGCTGCGCGAGGCGGCAGTTGCCGTAATGGCAACCGCCGCACTGCGCAGGAGGGTCCTGCGACTGACACCGTTGGAAAGGTTTTGATCGTCCAATATCGGTCCTCTTGGTTCCCATGGTCTTCAATAAGTTTGCGTTGCTACGCGGTAAGCGAAGGGGGCAGCTCATTGGGGATTAGGCATTACGCTAAAGCACGTCTTAAACGTCGAGTCCGGAGAACGTAATGGCAGGTACTGCTTCTCAAAATCAGGCTGCCAAAGAGTAAGCATTCAGCGAATTCTTTACGCGTTGGTGAAGTGCTATCCCATTTTGAGTGATTCGCTCAAAATTTGCCAGTTGTGCGAAACTTTGGAAATTTGGCATTATTTTCAGTCAGCAGTAGACCGAGAATGTGAACAAATTGATCATTTTGTATGGACAATACGACCACGGCCACTCTATTTTTATCCTTGTCTGATTAGGCGCGCATTTTTCAGAAACTTTCAGTGGAGTAGATTTTCCAGCCATCTCAATGTGGCAGTTTTACGTTCGGCATGAGGGATTTTATTTTCTAAATGATTGAAAGCGGATATGTTCCTGTCCGTCGAGAAGCGTAGATTCAATAAGTCCGAGGATTTTATGGAAATCTGAGAACATCACAGGCGAACTCGCGAGGATGCCACTGCGTCGGACATAAACGAGGGCGTAAATCAGAAAGCCGGGGGGGCTGTGGCCCCTGGCACTGCACACAATCGCTTTTAGGGCTGGAGATAAAGCAGGTTAAAGAATGACGTCTCTTGAAATTTGTGTCGACTCATTGGAGTCGGCAGTCGCGGCAGAGTCCGGGGGTGCACATCGAATTGAACTGTGTAATTCACTGGTTGAGGGTGGTTTGACTCCAAGCCTGGGTTTGATTCGGGCTGTTCGTTCGCGCATTCAAATCGGCATGTATGTAATGATTCGGCCACGAGCAGGGGATTTCCTCTACTCGGACGACGAAATGGCGGTAATCCGGGAGGATATTACCGTTGCAGCCGAAAATGGTGCGGACGGTATCGTCCTTGGCCTCCTTACGGAAGAGGGTAATGTGGATGTCGAGCGCACACGCGAGTTGGTGGACTTTGCTCGCCCGATGGAGGTCACGTTTCACCGGGCCTTTGATATGGCACGAGACATTGACCTTGCCCTTCAGGATGTAATTCGAACAGGAGCAGATCGCGTGCTCACTTCCGGTGGCGAACCGACTGCGATGCGGGGGCGGCATCGTATCTGTGAACTGGTGCAAGCAGCCGGTGGCGCGATAGAGGTCATGGCCTGTGGAGGGGTCCGCGTTGAAAATGTAGAGCAGATATTCCGTGCAACGGGGGTACGGGAGTTTCATGCGGCCCTGAGGAGCACGGTGGAAAGCCCGATGAAATATCAGAGGCGCAGGGTACATCTGGGAGCACCGGGGTTGGATGAGAACATTCGTCGCATAGCACGCACTGCGGATGTCCGAAAACTCCAGCAGGCGATAGAACGTGCAATCCATGCCCAGGATGAGAGCGAGCAATCTGCAGTCAGTAACGCAATTTAGAATGCAACCCCGGCCTCGTCTCTTTGCCTGTCGCATAAAATGAGAGTGCACCTGCAAACGGCAGGATCATCCAAGCTGAGCGTCAAAATATGTCTTCGAAAACTGAGAAAAGGGCCAAAGAAATTCTGAGGATTCTGCTGAGTCATGGCAAGACCTCAGTAGAAGAATTGTCGGAGTTATTTGCAACTTCTCCGGCAAGTGTTCGACGTGACTTGGTGCGTCTAGAGGAGCGGGGTCTGGTACACCGTACTCATGGCGGAGCCATGCTGGCCCAGCAAATCTATGAGCCCTTCCGCTTTGACGCTTCTTTCAATGAGCGGGAACGAAGATTCACACCTGAAAAGCAAAGGATTGCTCTGGCTGCGGCAGAGTTGGTCAACGAAAATGAAACGATCGGATTCACTGCCGGAACAACGACCACACATGTTGCCCGAGCCCTCTGTCTTCGTTCGGGGTTGCATGTCATTACCAACGCGGTCAATATTGGCATGGAACTCAGCGCCAGCAATAGTCTTGATACGATGCTGACCGGCGGTTCTATGCGCTGGGCAGGCGCTTTTTCATTGATCGGTCCGACTGCCATCGAAACCCTGAATGTGACTGTTATGGATAAAGTCTTTATCGGGGTCTGCGGAGTAGATCCTAAGCATGGTGCTACTACAATTGAGGCGGATGAAGCGGCGGTGTTCCGGGCGATGGTGCGCCGGGCCAGGCAAGTCATTGTTGTCGCGGATTCCAGCAAAGTCGGTATGACCAGCCGATCGGTGATTTGTGCCACTGCCGATATTGACGTGCTCATTACGGATGATGGTGTTGCCAAAGAAGCTGTCGACGCATTCAAGACTCGCAACGTACAGGTAATCATCGCCTAGGTCGCAAGTAGATCTCCGCTCTGCGATATTGTTTCGAAGTGCCGCTCGCGACTGCTCGATGGTTGCGACCTGCCGCCGGAAAACTCTACTAAGGCAGTCTGACGAATTACTCCGGCTTGTTCCGGAGAAGACGTATCGTATCTGGTTGCTGTACATGGCTGGGTCAGCGGCGGCTATCCAATCGCCTTGGCAATGGCTACGCCGCACCAAACTCCGACCAGGCCAAGCACAATGCTTGAGGCGACGTACAAGGCGGCAATAGCAAAGTCTCCGGTTCTTAAATTGACAAATGTTTCCCATTCAAAGGTGGAGAACGTGCTGTATGCCCCAACAAAGCCGACAGGAATCATGAATCGCCATGCGGGACTCCAACCGGTGTGCTGGTCAAGAAAGACGATTGAGAATCCAATGATGGCGCAAGCCGTGATGTTGATGATGAAAGTGCCGTAAGGGAATCTTGTCCCCATGCGATCTGCAACCGCCGCTCCAACCCAATATCGAGTTAGCGATCCTAAGGCTCCGCCGAATGCGATGAAGAAGTACTTTTGCACTCCAACTCCTCCTCTTCCCTTCATGGGGCCGCGGTCCTCTTGCCCCTGGGCAACAAGCACAGCTGCACCCGTTCCATCCTGACAGCAACGGATTAGCCGATAAGGCAAAATCCATGCCAGGTCGAAGTTGCTCAAATTTTCAGGGATACCGTAGGGACATGACTCCGCAACAGGATTCCTGTCAGGAGTCATCATCTGCTCATTTCACTACCGGGAGCTTATGAGCAGCGGTTAAAGGTGAACTCCTTCACCTCAATATATTTATTAAATAACATATGCTCGGGTGTCAATAACGCCGTCGGCCAATTCTGTTGATTGCGGCGTGCGAGCATGCACCGACTGCTGATTTCCCAGGACTCTGATTTGCAGTGGAATTGCCCGGAAAGGCCGGAACGCCTGGAGGCAAACTGTTCTGGAATAGCCTAGCTGCCAATTCGCACAAGGTTTGCAGCCTCAAGACGCGGCCCGAGGATTGAGACCTTCGGAACCTGACCGCGTGCCATAGCCACCTCATCGCACCGGTACAGGCGGGGGCAGTTTTGGCAATCTTTGAAAATCTTGTCAGGCAGCGTGGCTCTATCTTCGACCTCGCGAAACCCATAACGGAAGAAAAAATGTGGTATCCGCGTGAAGAGGCAGACGCAACCAACACCATGCCCCTCGGCCTCTACGAGCAATGTATGGAGTATTTTTCCGCCGACCCCCTGGCCTTTGGCCTCCGGTAGGACAACAATCGAACGGACTTCAGCAAGGTGCGGTCCGTAAAGATGAAGTGCGCCACAACCGAGGAAGACTCCCGTATCAGATTCCGCAATCGTAAAGTCGCGCACGTTTTCGCAGATCTCCGCGAAGACACGGCGTAACAGCGTGCCGTCATGAGATAGGCTATTGACCAATTCGTAGATGTTGGTTGCATCTTGAAGGCTCGCTTTACGCACCAGCATGGGCCACCTCAAGAGTTTGTGTTAGCTTTGCCACGTCTGCTTCGGCAATCTTGATTGCATCCCGAACCCGCGCTCTGGCGGTTCCACCAGGCACGTCATGGCAGTCAAGAGTTGCCTCCAATGTAATTGCCGTAAAAAAGTCCTCTCCGAACTCCTCCCCGAAGGGCTTCAGCTCATCAAGCGACAAGTCTCCCAGCTCGCAGTTCTTATCCAGGCAGAGGCGCACGAGGTTGCCGATCTTTTCGTGGGCCTTACGGAAGGGAACTCCCTTGTGAACGAGATAGGTCGCGGCTGCCATCGCATTCAAGAATCCATGCTCGCTTGCAGCATGCATTCGTTCCTTACGGAATTGAATCGCCTGAGTGAAATCGGCGAGTACATGAAGCATCCTGGTGGCTTCCAGTCCCGCGAGAAATACAGGTTCCTGCGTCTCCTGCAGGTCCTTGTTGTAGGCGAGCGGAAGCCCCTTCAATTGCAGCGTGACGGCTTCGGTGGCCCCGTGGATGCGGCCAACCTTGGCGCGAACCAACTCCGTCAAATCGGGATTTTTCTTTTGCGGCATGGCGCTTGATCCCGTAGAGAACGCCTCTGGCAGGTCAACAAAACCAAACTCAGCCGTAGCAAATAGCGTGATCTCCTCGGCAAAGCGGCTGGCGTGCAGGGCAAGCATGGTGAGTGTCTGTAAAAACTCAAGCGCGAAGTCCCGATCGCTTGTTGCATCCATACTGTTGGCCGTGGGCGCTGTAAACGCGAGTTCCTTAGCCGTGATGCCGCGGTCGAGTGCCAGCGTCGCGCCAGCGATTGCACCAGAACCCAACGGGCAGAAGTTCAAACGAGCCGCGCAATCTGCTAAACGGCCAGCATCGCGCAGCAGCATCTGAACGTAGGCTAGTAGCCAGTGCGCCACCAGAATGGGTTCAGCCCGCTGCAGGTGTGTGTACGACGGCATAGCTGAATCGCCCGCACTTTTCGCCTGGTGGATGAGGGCCTCAGCCCAGGATGCAAGCAGGGCCTGAAGTTCTCCGATGCGCGACCGGATGTGGAGGCGCAAATTCGTAGCGATTTGTTCGTTACGGCTGCGTCCCGTATGCAGCTTCAGGCCAACATCGCCAATCCGTTCTACAAGTTTGAGCTCGACAAAATGATGAATGTCCTCCGCGTCCACATGGTTTGCAACTTCCGGCAGCCGGGTCGAGTATTCATCAACAATGTCGAGCAGCGCAGCGCGAATCTGCGCTGTCTCACTTCCGCTCAGCACGCCGGCCGCCTCAAGCGCCAGCGCATGCGCACGGCTGGCAGCAACTTCATCGGGAAGAAGCTGCCAGTCAAAACGGAGTGATCGCTGCCATTGGTCGAAGAACGGGTCCAGCGGCTCACGAAAACGTCCGGACCACATCTTCACTTGACAGCCTCTTTCCTGCGTCCGAGCAGACGAGCCCGGGTGCGCGCCGGCAGACCAAGGATCTGGATAAATCCTTTGGCGTCCTTCTGGTCATAGCTGTCGCCCATGGTGAAAGAGGATAGCTCATTCGAGTAGAGTGAGAATTCGCTCTTGCGAGAGACGACGCTGACGTTCCCCTTGTATAGGCTGAACTTTACCGTTCCGGTTACGTACTGCTGCGTGTTTTGGACGAACGCATCGAACGCCTCGCGCAGCGGAGTAAACCACAGCCCGTTGTAGACAATATCCGCATAATTCAGTGCAACATGTTGCTTATAGTGCGCGACCTCCCGGTCAAGGGTTATGGCCTCAAGCTCACGATGCGCGAGGACAATCAGCGTGCCGCCCGGTGTCTCATAGGCGCCACGAGACTTGATTCCGACAAAGCGGTTCTCCACCAGATCAATCCGCCCGATTGCATTCCGCGCTCCGATTTCATTGAGTAGCTCGATCAATTGAACAGGCTCGATCTTCATGTCGTCCACGGAAACTGGAATGCCCTGTACGAAGCCGATTTCCACAAACTCTTCGCGATCAGGCGCTTCCTGCGGGCTCTTGGTCATAACCCAGGTGGTCGGCAAAGGTGCATTGGCCGCGTCCTCGAGCTCTCCGCCTTCATGGCTGATATGCCAAAGATTGCGGTCGCGTGAATGAATCTTTTCGCGGCTCTGCGCCACGGGAATGCCGTGAGTTTCTGCATAGTCAAGGCATTCTTCTCGAGATTTAAGCGTCCACTCGCGCCAGGGGGCAATCACTTGCAAATCGGGTGCAAGCGCCTGATAGGCGTGCTCAAATCGGACCTGGTCGTTGCCCTTGCCGGTGCAGCCGTGGGCCACGGCCTCGGCACCCTCTTCCAGTGCAACTTCCACCTGTGCCTTTGCGATCACAGGACGCGCAATCGATGTGCCCAGGAGATACTTGTTTTCATACACCGCGCCTGACTTAACCGTGGGGAAGATGTAGTCGCGGACGAACTCTTCCCGCAGGTCACGAACGACGGCTTTCTTGGCGCCGGTGTCGTAAGCTTTCTTCACGACCGCATCCATGTCATCCCCCTGACCCACATCCGCGATCATGGCAATCACATCCATGCCGTAGTTTTCATTGAGCCACGGAATGATGATGGAGGTGTCCAATCCTCCTGAATATGCAAGTACAACCTTCTTCGACATCAATCAAACTCCTCGTCAAAAATTATGAACTATAGGGTGGCCAGTACGGATAAAGGCCAGCTGCTTTCGATAAGTGGCGGGCTCTTATGCTTCAGCGCACATGATTCGTGCCGCCAAGCAAAAGCAGCAGCAGTGCCTTTTGCGCATGCATTCTGTTTTCAGCCTGCTCAAAAACGACGGACTGGGGCCCGTCCAAAACACCGTCCGTGACCTCCGCATTACGATGTGCTGGCAAGCAGTGCATGAACACGGCATGTGGCTCTGCGTACGACAAGAGCTGTTCGTTGACCTGATAGGGCTTGAAAATCGGCGCACGCTTGGTCACCTCATGCTCAAAACCCATGCTAGTGCAGACATCTGTATAAATCGCATCCGCGCCGGTCACTGCGACTACGGGATCATTTACCAAATGGACACTTCCCCCGGTTTCGTTCGCAATGGCGCGTGCTTGCGCAACAATCTCCGCCTTGGGCGCATAATTCTTTGGCGAACCAACAGTGCAATGCGCGCCAAGTTGAGCGGCAGTCAGCATGAGCGAATGGCAAACATTGTTGCCGTCTCCCACATAGGTAAACTTCACTCCCTTCGCAGTCCCAAAGCGCTCCTGTACGGTGAGGAAGTCGGCAAGGGCCTGGCAGGGATGTTCCAGATTGCTCAGCGCGTTAATAACCGGGCAAGTTGCGTACTGGGCCATCTCGGTAATCGTTTCATGCGCGTAGGTGCGCAGTACAATCACCGAAACCCAGCGCTCCAGATTGCGAGCTATGTCCGCCAGGGATTCGCGTTCACCCAGCGGGCTCTGTGTCTGATCGACAAAGATCGCATTGCCGCCAAGCGTGTTGATGGCGGTCTCAAAGGTCAGGCGCGTGCGCAGGGAGGGTTTCTCGAAGAACATGACCATCTGCTTGCTGTCGAGAGCCCAGCGGTATTTGCCGGGATCAGCCTTTACATCATGGGCAAGTTTCAACACGGCCCCGATCTCGGTGGTCGAAAAATCAGCGATGGAGCAGAAATCGCGGCCATTGAGTGAATCAACAGGTGAAGGCATTGTGTTTGCGGATACTTTCGCTGTGCTCCAGGAATAGGATTTGCTAGCCATTGGCTTTGGCTCCTGTAGGGGATGACGCTGCCGTGTGGGGAGCGTTGTCACAGAAAATTTCGTCGAGCGCGTCGATTGTCTCGTCGATGTGCGCTTGCTGCAAAATATATGGCGGCAGAAAACGGAGAACCGTCTCACTCGTCCGATTGATGAGGATCCGCCGCTTCAGCATCTCTGCCACGGCCTGCTTGGCAAGGTCTGCGGAGTCTAACTCAATTGCGAGCATTAGCCCGAGCCCACGGACATCAAGGATCGCGGGGTGCTTCTTGGCGAGTTCCGAGAGGCGATCCTTAAAGTAGTTGCCGATGTCGGTTACATGCTTTAGAAGATGCTCCTGCTCAATCGTATGGATGACTGACATAGCGACGGCGCATGCTAACGGCCCGCCGCCAAATGTAGTTCCGTGCATTCCGGGATGAATTGCGCGCGCTGCTTCCTCGGTGCAGAGCATCACCCCAAGAGGAAGTCCGCCGGCAATTGGCTTGGCCAGAGTCGTTACATCCGGCTGGATACCGTAGTGCTGGTATGAAAACCACTTGCCTGTGCGGCCCAGGCCAGCTTGAATTTCATCGCAAATCAGCAGGGCACCCGTGGATTCCGTGAGCTCACGCGCCGTTGCAAAGAATTCCTGCGACACAGGGCGAATGCCGCCTTCTCCCTGGATGACTTCAATCAATACAGCGCAGACATCCTGAGAGAATTTATCCTTTAGGCAGTCGACGTCATTGAAGCGCACGAATTCGACATCCGGCATGACCGGGGCAAATGGCTCGCGATATTTCTCTTTGTGCGTCGTGGCCACGGCACCCATGGTGCGTCCGTGGAAGCTGTTCTCCAGCGCCAGGAACTTAGTTCCGATGTGCTGGCCCTCACTACGCTTCAGGCCGGCATGGGCGCGAGCTAATTTCAGTGCCGCCTCCCAGGCCTCAGTGCCGCTGTTGCAGAAGAATGCCCGATCAAGCCCGCTGGCAGCAGTGAGCTTAAGTGCGAGCTGAGCCTGCCCCTCATGGAAATAGAGGTTCGAGATGTGGATGAGTTTGCGGCTTTGCTCCGCAATCGTATTTACGATCGCCGGATGCCCATAGCCAAGGGCATTCACCCCAATCCCGCTAAGCAGATCGAGGTAGCGCTGCCCATCTTCGGCGATCAAATAAACGTTTTCTCCACCCACAAAAAATATCGGGTTCCGCTCGTAAGTCGGGAGGAGAAGTTTTGTCTCCGAGGCTTTGATTTCGTCAAGGTTCAATTTATATCTCCAAATGCGGCGATTGGCTTACGCGACCAGGACTTCTGTTCCGTGAGAAATTTTCGATGTGCACAGATCAGGCAAGGAGGAGGCTGAATCAGCGGGCAGAATCCGCACTCGCTTCACGCCATGCAACAGGGCTTCCCGGCAGGCATTTAATTTGGGTAACATCCCTCCGCTGATCACTTCATCCTTTATGAGTGCGGCAATCTGGTCTACGCTCAGCCAGCGCATAACCTGGCCGTCCGCGCCCTTTACGCCTGGTACATCGGTCAGAAAGACAAGTGCGTCTGCTTTGCAAGCAACCGCACATGCAGATGCCATTTCATCCGCATTGACGTTGTAGTATTCGCCATCAAATCCGAGTGCCATGCTCGATATCACCGGTACGCAACCCATCTTCCAGATGGCATCCAGCCAGCGCGGATCCGACGAAACGATTTCACCCACAAACCCAAGATCGGGTGCAGTGCGCTTCTTCCTCGCCCTGAAGATGAGTCCATCGCCTCCGGAAAGGCCCATGGCCGGTTGCCCCAGCGCACCGAGGGATGCCACCAGGAATTTATTAATGCTTCCTCCCAGAACCATCAGTGCGGCATCACGGGTCTCAGCATCGGTGACTCTCAGGCCAGCGATGAACTCGCTCTGTTTGCCCAGCTGCTTAAGAGTCCGGGTCAGTTGAACGCCGCCTCCATGCACGACTGCTACACGGTTTCCATCCTTTACCAGTTCGGCGATTGCTTTCGTGCACTGGTACAAAGTCTCCGGATTCTCGAGGGTGGCTCCTCCAAGTTTGATTACAAATTTCATGCCAGTCCCCCCGCTTCTTCCCATCCACACATCAAATTCAGGTTTTGAACTGCCTGTCCCGCGGCGCCCTTGAGCAGATTGTCAAGACACGAAACGATCACACACCTTCGACCATCTACATCGAGCTGAAAGCCAATGTCGCAATAGTTTGTGTGGACCGAGTACTGAATCTGCGGAAGGTTTCCTGGGCCGAAGAGCCGTACCATAGGGCTATCGGCATAGAAGTGCTGATAGAGCGCAGCTACGGCTTCCGCGCTTGTCTGTTCTTTGAACCGGACGTACGTGGTGGTAAGAATCCCCCTCGGGATCGGCAGCAGATGCGGCGTGAAGATAATCTGCTCACGTTTCAACCCGATTTGCTCCAGCAACTCTCCGGTGTGCCGATGTGCGAAAACGCCATAGGCGGAAAGATTGTCCGCGGCAAACATGAAGTGCGTCTTTGCCGTGGGCGCCTTTCCGGCGCCGGAGACGCCCGACTTTGCGTCGGAAACGATGCCGCGCTCCAGGTCGATCAGCCCGGCGGAAACCAGCGGTTTGATCGCCAGAATGACTGACGTTGCGTAACATCCCGGATTGGCGACAAGGGTCGCTCTGCGGATCTCATCGCGATGCAGTTCCGGGCTTCCATAGACAGCTTTGGACTGGACTTCAACAGAGGTTGGAGCACCGTCGTCCGCAAATTTGTAGATGGCCCTGTTTTCTGCTTCGTTGAGCCGCCATGCGCCGCTCAAATCAATAACGCGGATTCCGTGCTCGAGCGCAACCGGAGCGTATTCCCGCGACTGCTCATGAGGAGTCGCAAGAAACAGCACTTCCACTCCGCGCCGCTTGAGCAGGTCCCAGGAGAACGGTTCAATCCTGAGTGCAGCAGAGCTGTTGTTATCCTTCAGTTGAGGATGCAGCGCCGTGAGCAGCGCGGTTCCGTCAGCATCAGCCCGGCCGAGGAAAACTGGCGTGCGGTCGTCTAGGCGCGGATGGTGAAGCAGGAGCCTTGCCAGCTCCATGCCGGCGTAACCACTCACTCCAAGAACCGCAGTTTGCACTGAATTTTGCATTCAAACCTTTGCTGTTTTGCTGATTCGCTTCGGAAAAGCGACGTTGCCTGTAGCCGTAGTGCTAGTCGATCATCTCTTCCAGTCGGGCTCGCAGCTGCGAGGCTCGCTTATGGTCCGGGCAGATGATGAGGACTGTATCGTCTCCCGCGATTGTGCCGACTACCTCGTCCCAATCCTCATGATCGATTCCCAGGGCCACCGGTTGTGCGCTGCCAGCAGTTGTAACCAGCACCAGCTGGTTCTGAGCCTGTTTTACTTTCAAGGCAAAGCTTGACAGCACTTCGTGAATGGAGGGCAAATCGTTGTAGCCGTCTTCACTGGCGCCATTCGGCAGAGAGTATCCGTTGGGCCCTTTATATATACGCATCTCGTGGATGTCGCGCGAAAGTGTAGCCTGCGTAACATCGAACCCACGCCGAACCAGTTTGCGCCGCAGTTCGTCCTGACTGGCTACACTGGCCGAAGCTACCAGATCGCGGATTACATTATGACGATCGTGTTTAGTCAAAATAAAAATCGCGGACAAGGTTTAAGTCCACGCCCCAGTGCATAAACATACAATTTAATGTATAAATATACGAACTCGATCTGTCAAGCATGCTGAATAGTTTTTTTAATAGGATCGATTCGAATTCTTTATAGGCGGAGAAAAAACCGTACGGGCGCGGCATTTTCCCTCCTCTGGCCACGATTGGAGGTCGTATAGTAGCGTATGGGCCGCATAAAAATTTCTGATTCTCAACTATTCCCCACACGCAACCAAAGCGATCAGCGCACGTTGATTGATCCGCGCTTTGACCATGAGTCATGCGGTGTTGGCTTTGTTGCGACCCTTACCAACCAGCCGTCGTATGACATTCTAGCAAAAGCGCTTACGGCGCTGGCACGCCTTGAACACCGCGGCGCGATTGCGGCCGACGGTGAATCGAGCGACGGCATAGGAATTACGACGGGGATTCCCCGGAGCTTCCTCCTGGCCGAAACCGGGATCACGCTCGATGCAGCGAAGCCTCTGGCGGTTGGGGTTGTATTTTTCACGCAAAGTGACGAGTCGCACGACGGACTGGAAAATGCTCTTGCGGCGCAGGGGCTGAAGGTGCTTGCCTGGCGAAGCGTGCCTACGCGGCCTGAGATCCTGGGCGAGATCGCCCTGTCGACCATGCCGGTCATCCGCCAGGTGCTGATCACCGCGGACGATCTTACCGTCGCGGATACGGATCAGTTGGATCGGCGTCTTTTCCTGACCCGCAAGCAGTTTGAGCGCAGCCAGGCCTCCGGATATATCTGTTCGCTGTCGGCCTCGACGATGGTCTACAAGTCGATGTGCGCGGGCCGTATCCTGCCCGAGTTTTTTCCGGATCTTTCCGATGAGCGCTATGAGACGTCCTTTGCGCTGTTCCACCAGCGTTACGCGACGAATGTTGCGCCCTCCTGGGACCGCGCGCAGCCGCTGCGCATGCTGGCCCATAACGGCGAAATCAATACGGTTTGGGGTAACCGGGCGCGTATGTCGGCGCGATCCGCGACGTTCCCTGACGAAGTCAAGCCGGTCTTTACGCCGGACGGGTCCGACTCGACCAGCCTGGATGAAACCGTTGAGCTGTTGGCCCGCAGCGGCCGCACCGTGGCGGAAGCGCTGCGCATGCTGATTCCGCCGGCCCATACGGTCAAGCCCAGCTCGGCTTTCTTCCGGTATGCGGCGGACTGTGCCGAGCCGTGGGACGGTCCGGCGTCGATTGCCTTTGCGGACGGATCTCTGGTTGGTGCCATCCTGGACCGGAACGGCCTGCGCCCGTGCCGCTATTTTGTGACCGAAGACGATCTGGTCGTGCTGGGTTCGGAAGCCGGACTGGTTGACCTGGACCCGGAGCAGATTGTCCATAGCGGACGTCTGGGGCCGGGCCAGATGATCGTGGCCGATCTCGAGAAGCACGTCCTGCTTGAAGACGAGCAGATTCAGGCGATCTTTGATGAGGCCGCTCCGGAGTATGAAAACCTCATCGAGAACGGCACGCTGGAAGACCACACTCTGATTCCGGTCATGGATGCGAGTGAGCTGAACCGTCTACAGCACGGATTCGGGTATACGCGCGAAGACGTGGTCATGATTCTGAAGCCCATGGCGACGGACGGAAAAGATGCCGTCTGGTCGATGGGAGACGATACGCCGCTGGCTCCGCTGGCGCGTTCCCCGCGTCCGGTCTATGCCTACTTCCGGCAGCGTTTCGCGCAGGTTACCAACCCGCCGATCGATCCGCTGCGCGAGACCTGCGTGATCCAGCTTCACACGCGTCTTGGACCGTGGCCGCACATGCTGGACAAGCATGCTCCACTGCCTGGGCTTTCTCTCCAGTCGCCGTTTCTCTCCCTTGCGCAGATGCAGGATCTGCGGGACCGCCACCACGCATTGGCCAGCAACCTGCCGCTGGCGGTGTTGGAGTGCGTCTATAGCCCGGCCTGCAATCTGGAGACGGCGCTGGATGACATCTGCGCCAAGGCGATTGACCTGGTGCTCGGGGGAGCGGCGATTCTGCTGCTGACGGATCGCGGCGCCCGCGAGCAATTGCTCCCGATTCCGATGCCACTGGCCACCGGAGCGGTGCACCATGCGCTCATTCGTGCAGGGCAGCGCACGAGCGTCGGCCTGGCGGTTGAGGCCGGTGACTGTCGCGATCTGCACCATGCCGCTGTGATTCTCGGTCTCGGCGCCGGAGCGGTTTGTCCGTGGCTTGCGCTGGAGACGGCGCGCAGCCTGAATCAGGAGAAGGGCGAGGCCAACCTGCTGCACGCACTGGATCTGGGTCTGGCCAAGATCATGTCGAAGATGGGCATCTCGGTTGTGGACAGCTACCGTGGTGCGCACCTATTCGATTCCATCGGACTGAGCCAGGAGGTTATAGACCGCTGCGCGTACGGGACTCCTGCACCCCTTGGCGGCGTGGGTTTTGATGTGCTGGATGCGCAGGTCCGCCAGACGTGGATTCCTGGAGAGAGCAACGGCGATGCGACCGATGGTCCGTCCGTAACGCCGGTCACGACTGCTGCCCGGGACCTGCCTGACTATGGATGGGTACGCTTCCGCAAGACAGAGAAGGCCGAGCCGCATTCGTGGCAGCCTTCCACGGTCAAGCTGCTGCAGACGGTTGTTGGTACAGCGCACGGTGCGGGTGCCGCAGCCGATCCGGCAGTTGCCTGGCAGGCGTTTTCGACCCAGGCGGTAGAGAAGCAGCCTGCGGTGCTGCGCGACCTGCTGGAGATTCGCCCGGCGGGCGATCCGCTTGCCGTTGATCAGGTTGAGCCCACTTCCAATATGTACAAGCGATTCATATCGAGCGCGATGTCGCTTGGCTCGCTCAGCCCGGAAGCTCACCAGACGATTACCGCCGCCATGAACCTGCTGGGCGCGCGCTCGAACACCGGCGAGGGCGGCGAAGATCCCGCGGTGTACCAGCCCGGGGTGAACATTGATCTGGTTGGCCGGCCGACACCGTCGCATCTGCTGAACAACAAGATCAAGCAGGTGGCCTCGGGCCGCTTTGGCGTGACGGCCGAGTACCTGATGCACGCCGAAGAGATCGAGATCAAGGTTGCGCAGGGCTCGAAGCCTGGCGAAGGCGGACAACTGCCCAGCCACAAGGTGACGGAGTTGATTGCACGCCTGCGCCACGCGCAGCCCGGCGTGCAGCTTATCAGTCCTCCGCCGCACCACGACATCTACTCCATTGAGGACCTAGCGCAGTTGATCTACGACCTGAAGCGCGTGAACCCGAAGGCTGCGATCGGGGTCAAGCTGGTCTCAGTATGCGGTGTCGGAACTGTGGCCGCCGGTGTTGCGAAGGCATACGCGGACTACATCGTGATCGCCGGGAACAATGGCGGCACGGGTGCGTCTCCGCTATCAAGCATCAAGTATGCGGGCAATCCGTGGGAGCTTGGTCTGGCGGAAGCGCAGCAGGTGCTGCTTGCCAATGGCCTGCGTGGACGGGTCCGTCTGCGCTGCGACGGCGGTCTGCGCACGGCGCGGGACATCCTGATTGCCGCACTGCTGGGCGCGGATGAGTATGCCTTTGGCACCGCGGTGCTGGTGGCGCTGGGTTGCGATATGGCCCGGCAATGCCACCTGAATACCTGCCCGACAGGCATTGCCACACAGCGGCCTGATCTGCGGGCCAAGTTCCGTGGGCGGCCGGAGAACCTGGTGCGCTTCTACGAAGAGTTGGCGCGTGATCTGCAGTTGTTGCTGGCGCAGTATGGTTTGCCGTCGCTGGATGCGGCCATAGGCCGTACCGACCTGCTGGAGCAGATCCGGCACGACGGCGCACTTGACCTGACGGCCATACTGGCTGCACCGACGGACGGCGAGATTCGCTGGCAGGGCAAGCGCAATGTGCGGCCCTCCGCGCGCAAGCCGATCGACGATGCATGGGTTGAACCGGCGATGGAAGCCTATCGCAAGGGTGAGAACTACATCCACGATGCACTGGTGGCTAACGAAGACCGCACGCTGGGCGCACGGCTGGCCGGTGAGCTGGCGCTGCTGAATACCAACGGCACGCGCACGGATGCGGAGCTGATCTTCAAGCTGAGCGGCGTGGCGGGCCAGTCATTTGGCGCGTTCGCAGTGCCGGGGATGCAGCTTATCCTGAAAGGCCTGGCCAACGACTTTGTGGGCAAGGGTCTTTCCGGCGGGGAGATCATCCTGCGCGGCGAGGGACGGGCTGCTCTGCAGTCGGAGCTGCACGTAATCCTTGGCAACGTGGCCCTGTATGGTGCAACCAGCGGGGCTTTGTTTGCCGCAGGCCGTGCAGGCGAGCGCTTTGCGGTGCGTAACTCCGGCGCGCTGGCTATTGTGGAGGGCGTCGGTGACCACGGCTGCGAGTACATGACGGGCGGTCTGGCCGTGATTCTTGGAGCTACCGGCTTCAACTTTGGCGCGGGCATGACGGGCGGCCTGGCATGGGTGTTCGATGAGGACGGCAGCTTTCTTGAGAAGCAGCTTTACCATCCGGACTTCCTGACGCCGGAGCCCTACAACACGCTGGACGATGAGGCCAAGGAGGCGATCCAAGGACTGGTGCAACTGCATGCCGAGAAGACGGCGAGCACGCGTGCCTACTGGCTGCTCTCCAAGTGGGACGAACTGGCTCCGCGCTTTGTGCGGATGACGCCGAAGCCCCAGTAAGTGAGCAGGCCAGCGAGTCAGCCGCCTTATCACCCCGCGGACCAAGACCTGTCCGCGGGGACCCCGATTCGGCGGTCAGCGGGTCAGCATGATAGCGCCTGCTGGCTTGCGGGAGCGGCACCGCATCGTCTAGGCTAATCGAGCCGTGTTCAATCTGAAAACACTGAACGATGTCTTCTTCGAGGTGGTGGCGGGAGGCCGCGACCGCGCCGTCCTGCATCAGGATGCCGCCGGTAAGTGGCAGCCCATCTCCGCGGATCAGCTCTACCAGAGGGTGCGCGCACTGGCCGGGGCCTTTGGCGCGTGGGGTATCCGCAAGGGTGATCGCGTTGCCATTCTTGCGGAGAACCGCTGGGAGTGGCCGGTGACGGACTTTGCCGTGCTGGCGCTGGGCGCAGTGGATGTGCCGATCTATCCGACGCTGACGGCAGAGCAGACGGCGTCGCTGCTGGCGGACTCGGGCGCGCGGATCGCCGTGGTTTCAACCAAGGCCCAGTACGACAAGGTGGTGCAGTTCCGCAGCCAGACGGCGCTTGAGTACGTGGTGGTGATGGACGAGGAGGCGACGCCGGACGGGGTTCGGCTGAGCACGCTGCTGGGCGCTGCCGACAAAGAGTCGGGACGAGACGCGGCCTTTGACCGGACGGCCTATGGGGTTGGGCCGGAAGACCTGGCGACCATCATCTATACGTCGGGCACGACGGGCGAGCCGAAGGGCGTGATGCTGAGCCACGGCAATGTTGCGGCCAACATTAACGAGTCGCTGGCGGGGTTTGCGATCGGGCCGGAGGACGCGTGCGTCTCATTCCTACCGCTGTCGCACATTACGGCCCGGCACCTGGACTACGCCATGTATACACGGCAGGCGACGGTGGCCTATTGCGGCAGCTTTGACCGGCTTCCGGCGGCGCTGCGGACGGTGAAGCCCACGGTGATTGTGGGGGTTCCGAGGGTGTATGAGAAGGTGCGGCAGGAGGTCGAGCGGCGGGCGTCGGAGTCGGGCGTGAAGCGGATGATCCTGAAGTGGGCGCTGGCCCGGGGCAGCAAGCGGAAGGAGCTGGTGGCCCAGGGCGAGGAGCCGGGCGGGACTGGCTGGAAGCTAGCTAACTCAATTGTATTCAATAAAATAAAGGATGGTTTTGGCGGGCACGCGCGGTACTTTATTGCCGGGGGCGCGCCGCTGGGGCTGGACACGGCGCACTGGTTCGCGTCGGTCGGCATCCGGATTCTGGAGGGGTATGGGCTGACGGAAACCTCTCCGGTGCTGGCGATTAATACGCCGGCGGCGAACCGCATGGGCTCGGTGGGCAAGCCGCTGCCACAGGTGGCGTGCCGCTTTGCCGAGGACGGCGAGCTGCTGGTGAAGGGGCCAAATGTGTTCGCGGGGTACTGGAAACATCCCGAGCACGAGGCGGAGTCGTTTGATGCGGAGGGGTGGTTCCGGACGGGGGACATTGGGCGGCAGGACGCAGACGGATTTTTGTTTATCACCGACCGGAAGAAGGAGCTGCTGAAGACTTCCGGCGGCAAGCTGATCGCTCCCCAGCCGATCGAAAACAAACTGAAGGCAAGCGTGTATGTTGGCCATGCGGCGATGGTGGGCGACAAGCACCAGTTCGCGTCGGCGCTGATTTCTCCGAACTTTGCCGCGCTGGAGGCGTGGGCGAAAGAGCGGGGCATTGAGGCGGCGCAAAAATTAGAGTTCATACAAAACAAAAGAGTTATCGCGCTGTACCAGGAGATAGTAGACCAGGTGAACGCGACGCTGGCGAACTTTGAGACGATCAAGAAATTTGCCTTGGTGCCGGACGAGTGGTCTCTGGAGACGGGCGAGCTGACTCCCAGCCTGAAGCTGAAGCGCCGCGTAGTTCAGCAGAAGTACGCGGCGGAGGTAGAGGCGTTTTATGCGGAGCCGCAGGGCTGAGGCGAGACGCGGGCCGAGCGCCGGATCGATGGCTCTAAATTATTGATTTGATTGGGTTGGTGGTTTTGCATTCTGGGGCCAGGTTGTTGATTCTGCATGGCGTTGGCGTAAGTATTTGATTCGGCTTGTGTTCTCTTGAGATAGGCGGCAAAGTGTTGATTGCGCTGGGCGTAGTCGTATATTAATGATTCTAGGGTGGTTATTGCCTGCAGGCGGCCGAGTGCGCTGGTGAGGGTGGCATTGACCTCGGGGAAGCGGCTGAGGGTTTTGGGCAGGGTGGCGAGCTGTTGCTGAAGGGTAAGGAGCAGCTCGGCGGTGCTCATTTTGTCGAGCCGGCTGTTGAGGCGTTCGAGACGCCCGGCGAGGCGGCGCTCGCGGGAGAAGTCAAGGTGCTTTCCGGTGTGGTGGTAGCAGAGGCGCTTGCCGCGGAGGGCGGGTGATCCGCAGCGTTTGCCGTTGGGCAGGATAAGGGTGCAAAGAGGGGCGGGGGTGGTTTGGGACACTTGTTTGCCTCCTGTTGGAAAAAGGATTTGCCGTCCAGGCAATTCGCTTCGCGTGGCCACTTCCGATGGTCGTGGGGCGGCCATTGTTGGTGGAAAAGAAAAAGGACCGCGCGAGGGCGGTCCTTTTGGTGTTTTAGGTCTCTGTATCTATTATAGCGATTCCGGATAATTCAGATGCATTTGGGTGGAAGATTTTCGGTGAATGGAATGAGTGAGTTGCGGGAAATTTTTGGCGCGGGGTATTGACAGTGCGGTGCCGCACGGGCACACGCGCTTCGCGCCAGCGCGGAACGATCGTATGCGGTTGCTCCCGCTGGTCGCTGGTAGGAGCATTTTGAGGTGGTCTGAGGTTGGGTCTGGTAAGGTGAGTGGGACGGAATAGGTTATGAGCGAAAAGAAAGAAATGAAGAGCGATGTGATTCGGGTGCGGCTGGCTGAGGGAGGGATAACGGAGCAGGACGTGAAGGATGCTTTGGAGTGGGCGCGAGGCGGGTCGGAAAGGGGACAGACGTTGGATGAGAACGGGGGCCCAAATCGATGAAGGTTCGCGTTTCATTTTCTGTCTTGCCTGTCGTTTGCGTTCTCTTCGGAGCGCTTGCGCTTGGTCAGGCGGTTTTTGCGCAGGAGGCTATCACTCCGGGTACGGTGACTTTTCTTGGTCATGTGACTCACATGGCTCCGCTGGCGTACCCCGAGACGGGCGGGGCGGCTTCTGCGGGGGGTACGGTGGTTCTGAGCGTCGAAGTCGGGACGGATGGAAGCGTGATTGCGGCCAAGGCGATCAGCGGGTCTTCTGCGCTGGTTCAGGCAGCGGTGGCTTGCGCGAAGCAGTGGAAGTTCAAGCCGTTCAAGAAGGACGGGAAGAAGGTAATTGCAGACGGGAAGCTTTCCTTTACGTTCAGCCCGGAGAACAAGGGGTTGCTACAGTCCGCGCCAGCGGGGAGCGGAAGCCAAGCCGGAGCCGCGACTGAGGTTGCAGCAAAGAGCGAGGCTGGGGCGAAGCGTGAGACCGGAGTGGGCGAGACTGGAAACAACGATGTGGCGAAGGCCGGGGCGAAATCGACGGATGGCGGATCGGCCACGAATTTTAATTCGCTTTGGAAGCAATGTTCGGATGCAGTGATTCATAATGCACCGGGCGCGGAAACGGTCTTGGTCTGTAAGAAGGCAGCGGATGTGGCGGCGACGTTTCCGCCGGACACGAAGTATCTGGAAAAGCGCAGTGCCTTTATTTATGCCGCTACAGCGTATGCCAATGACGGCGACTTCAAGAACGGAGAGATCTATGCGCAGAAGGCGGTCGCCTTAGTGAAACTTGACCGCAAAAATGAGCCGGGCAACGGTGAGGTGTATTCCACACTTGCGCATATTGAGGCGATGCAGGGAGATCTTGCGGGTGCGGACCTGAGCCTGGACGAGGCGGAGAAATACGACCGCAAAAGCATTGCATGGGCGAAGAAGAACGAGGCTGCGTGGGTTCCGCAATACGTGAGCGCGTTGCAGGCGGATCTGCGTTTTCATTCTCTTGTACTGAGGGACATGAAGCGCAAGCACGAGGCGAAGAAGAAGTTGGAAGAGGCGACGGAACTGAGCCAGTAGGTTGTGTACTTTCTGTTGTCGCGGATGAATGTAGAGCGAATCATTTTGCTGGTTCATCTTGCGGGTAGTTCGTAGTATGGAGGCGGAAGGTATGGAGAAATGGTGCGGGGACGAGTAGCGGTTGTGCTTATGATGATGGCTTCGATGGTGGGCCTTGCCGGCGGGCAGCAGAGCAGCCAGGCTTCCCAGCCTGCTGCGCATCCTCGTCCATTGACGAATGCGGATGTGGTGCAGATGGTGAGGGCCGGATTCAGCGCGCACACGATCGAGCTGGAAATCAAGAACAGTCCGAGCAAGTTTGATACGTCGCCGCGGGCGCTGATTCGGTTGAAGAGGGAGCGGGTGCGTGAGGCGATTCTAGACGCGATGGTGCGGGCGTCGCATGCGAAGAGCGCGGCAGCTGCGTCTGCGACTGCTGAAGTGAAGCCGCTGACCGGGCAGGAGATGATTGCGAAGGCGCTGGATGCGATAGGTCCGCCTACCAAGCTGATTGCGATCCATACGCTGCGGTGGACTGCGAGCGCGACGCAGAATGCGGTCTCGGCACAGCCGGGCGCGACGACGAGATTTGTGGAAGAGGGTGTACGGCAGTATCCGGGCCTGGCGTACATCGGGGTGGAGCAGGCCTCGGGAAAATGGGCGAAGGTGGTGGTGACGCCGGAGTTCGCGTATCGGGACACGCGCGCGATGACGCTTGCGGTTCCAACGACGCGTGTGGAGCAGTATCGCGAAGAAATGAAATTCGATCCGATATACATTGCGCAGCACATGACAAATTTCATTTTTACGCCGCTGGGTACGGAGAAGACGAAGAGCGGCGCGGTGGACGTGCTGCGGATTAGCGCGGGCGGGATGAACTATGTGTGGAGGATTGACGGTAAGACAGGCGATCTGATTGAGGCGAAGCACGAGGTTCCGTCGGGCGAAGTGACGGTGGAGTACTCGGACTACCAGAAGGCGGATGGGCTGACGCTGCCGTTTGGGCGGCGGACGATTACGTCGGACGGGACGACGGAGTTGAGGATAGACGGATACCAGGTGAATCCAGATGTGGATGGGGCGATGTTTCTGCAGCCGAGCAGTCTGTCATCGGCTGCGGAGAGCCTGAAGGTGCTTGCGTCGGAGAGCATTCCGGTTTCGCAGGGGCTTGATGGATGGAACTCGGCGAATTGCCAACTGTCCGCGTCGCCGGGGCCGACGAATTTTCCTAATACGCTGGACGATGTGGCATTCACGCAGGCGCAGCCGGGGAAGAACATGAAGCTGCTGTGCAACTCATGGGAGCAAAGCACGATCATCCCGCGGACGCTGAATGCGATGCTGGTGGTGTCGTCGGACGGGAATGCGTATGTGATTGGGTGCCAGAAGACATGGCACTTCTCAAAGTGCACGCCGCTGGACCAGGGGAAGATGTTCCATGGGAGCCGGACGGCGGATGGTTTTGATGTGGACGGGTTCAACGTGGATGGCAAAGAGGTGCAGGGGCACTACAAGATTTTGATGACGAAGGCGTTGAAGTGAGGGGTAGCGGGGAAGGGAAAAGCCTGGCGCGAGGCCGGTTTTTTGTTTGAGTGGAGTAGGATTGAATAGGATTCAATCCTATGGAGGGGACATGCGCTCGACGCAGCAACTGAGTATTACGCTCCCTAATGAGATGGCTGATCTTGTTCGTGCAAAGGTGACGGCAGGCGAGTACGCGACGGAAAGCGAAGTGATCCGGGACGGGCTACGCGTATTGCTGGCGCGGGACCGCGCAGTGGAAGGCTGGCTTCGGGAGCAGGTTGCTCCGGCGTATGACGCGTTGAAAGAGAATCCTTCGCGTGGGGTATCCGCGAAGCACGTGCGCGCGAGACTGGCAGCCGAACATAAAAAGGCGACCGCCAAGCGCTGATGGGATACTCGGTCATTTTCACGCCGGAGGCGGAGGAGCAGCTCGCGGAGTTATACCGCTATATCGCGGCGGAAGCATCGCCTGAGATAGCGGTGCACTTTACCGACTCAATTATTTTTTATTGCGAGAGCTTGCTGGATTTTCCGCTGCGCGGCACCAGGCGCGATGACATTCGGCCGGGATTGCGCATGACCTGCCCCCTTTTTCTCAACCATTCATAACTGGAGATTCTCATTTGTGTTGATGGTCGTGGTTTGCGAAGGGAGAGGGGCCATGGCCCCTCTCCCTTCGAGGGTTTTGCGGAACTCATCTGGCGTGCGATAGTCCAGCGAGCTGTGGGGCCGCTCGCAGTTGTACTCTTCACGCCAGGTTGCCAGAGTACACCGTACGTCGTTCAGCGTTCTGAACCAGCTTGCGTTGAGGCACTCGTCGCGCAACCTGCCGTGGAAGCTCTCTACGTGGCCGTTCTGCATCGGGCGGCCCGGCTGGATGTGGACTAGCCCGACCTTCCAGTCTTCAGCCCAGCCGATCATGCGGCGCGATGTAAACTCCGGCCCGTTGTCCGAGCGCACGTTCTCTGGCCGGCCACGTTCGCCGATCAGCCGCTCCAGCACCCGTGTCACGCGACCCGAACCGAGGCTGGTGTCTGCCTCCAGCGCCAGGCACTCGCGCGTGTACGCATCCACTACGCTCAAGATGCGCACCATCCTCCCTGTCGCCAGGCCGTCAACGATGAAGTCCATCGCCCACTCCTGGTTGGCGCCTGTCAGTCGCGGCTCCGCCGTGCACTCGCGCACCAGACGCTTACGCCTCTTGCGCCGCACCATCAGGCCTTCCTCAACGTACAGCCGATAAACACGCTTCACGTTTACCTCGTGACCGCGACGGCTTAGCAGCGCATGCAGCCGTCGATAGCCGTAGCGTGGCTTCTGCCGCGCCAGCTTTATCAGTGCTTCTCGCAACTCAGCGTTGCGGTCCGGCCGCGGCTCATACCGGTAGCTCGACCGCTCCACGCCCATAAGCTTGCAGGCCGTGCGTTCGCTCAACCGGTACTCAGACGAGACGAACGCAACGTCTCCTCTTAGACCGGCAAGCTCCAGCCGTTTTTTCGGATCACAGCCTTCAGCGCCTCGCCGTGCAGGCTCAGTTCCGCAACCAGCAGCTTCAGACGACGGTTCTCATCCTCCATCGCCTTCAGCCGCTGCGCCTCGCTGACCTCCATGCCGCCGAACTTCGACTTCCAGCCGTAAAACGTCGCCGCGCTGATTCCGTGCTCCCGGCAAAGGTCCGCCGTCTTCACCCCAGCCTCATGTTGCTTCAGTATCCCGATGATCTGCTCTTCCGTGTACCGGCTCTTCTTCATCGTCAGCTCCCTCAATTCAATTTACGAGAGAACTCCAGTTCCAACTGGTAGAGATTTCCGGGGGCAGGTCACG
>Ga0307372_10001128_pt1 | contig 46672 bp, 41 predicted proteins | sample OX1MG_FD_202533 | JGI IMG/M metagenome (GOLD analysis project Ga0307372, IMG submission 202533) | Soil microbial communities from Risofladan, Vaasa, Finland - OX-1 | ecosystem: Environmental > Terrestrial > Soil > Coastal area > Acid sulfate soil | place: Finland: Risofladan, Vaasa | collected...
CATGACCCCGGGCTGACGGGTCGTCGAAAGTAGCGCGCGGCCGGCGCGCCTCAACAGAGGCGCCGCCACGACGAGGATTTCAACCTCGGCCCAGGACGCGCCCAAATTCTACTTTCGATTTTTCTGGGAAAACGCCGGACCCCTTGCTCTCAAGCCGGGAAAGTTTTACAATGGAGCCAGAGTGGCCATGAAATCGGAAACCGCCGCGCATAAAGTCGAACTGACCCTTCTGGCGCCCGGCTTGGTCAAAGCCAAGGTCGTCCAAGGCAAGGGCCTCTTCCGCGTCGGCACCGAGAAGCGCCACGGCGAGGCCAGCTCGGTTTATTTCGAGCTCAACGGCCGCCGGACCTTCGACATCGGCAACGACTGCGACACCTGCCACTTCTGGTTTCGGGCCGTGGAAGATCCTTCCAGCGCCCTGCAGAAAAAAGCCACCAACCTGCCCAAGGCCATCCAGATGCCGCGCCCCGTGGACGAGGCCATGGCGCAGGAACTCGCCCCCTTGCTCGAGCTCATGGAGCGGGGCGAGTATTTCCTTTTCGAAACCTCGGTCAACCTCGCCGGGCCTTACCAGTCCGACGATGAGAGCTCGTATTTCTTCAACAGCGAGTTCATGGAAATCTGGGACATCGAGGACCCCAAGGAAGAGGGCCTTTTGTCCGGCTGGGAGCACTATGAAAGCCAGCGCCCCAGAATTTTCCGTCATGAGGACGCCGGCATTTTGGAGAAGCAGTACGATTTCGTCATTCCCCTGGTTCCCCGCGCCACGCTCAAGGAAGAATACGTCAAGCTCTACCAGTCCATGATCGAGGGCGGCGACCGGCCGCGGGTGCTGGTCTACGCCTTCTACCAGCGCGCCATCCCGGCCACGGTCAAGCGCGGACAGACGAAGAACCTCCACTCTTTCTTCGGCGGCTTCGTCCTGGACGGCCACCACAAGCTGGCCGCCTACCGCCGCGCCGGCGTCCCCGTTCCCCTCATCGTGGTCCTCTCCCAGAAAGCCAGCAAGTACTTCCTGCTCAAGGAAGAAGGCACGGGCGTGCGGGCCAAGTTCGAGGAGCGCCTAGCCGCGCTCGCCGCCGCGAACTGACGGTTTTTACCCTCTTTTTACTTGATTTCCGAAGGTCCGGGGCTATACTAAGGCCATGAGCGAACTCTCCCTCGCCTCGCCGCGGTGCCCCAAATGCTTCGCGCAGGTCGCCGAGGAAGCCCTCACATGCCCGCAGTGCGCATTTGACTTCGCGATCTTGGAGCAGCCCAAACCCGCGGCGTCGGCTAAGGCCGCCAAGCCGGCCGCCGCGACGCTCGAAGCGGACGCGCCGCCGTTCCCGGTCAAGCCGGAGATAAAGGCCAAACCGGCCCCGGTGTTTCAGCCCGATTTAAACAAGGAAATTCCCTTCCGCTGGTCCGCGCCCATCGAGAAAACCGCGACGAAAAAATCCTTCGTTTGGCTGCGCGCCTTCATGCTGCTGGGCTTCGCCGCGATCGTTTCCCTCATCGGCTTGGCGGGCTTGAGAACCTGGGCCGTTCCCGGCGCGGCGGCGCTGGTGATGGACGCGCCGCTCCCGCTCAAGCCGGCGGCCCCGGCGGCGGTGTTCCCGACCGATCCCTTCGCTCAGCGCGCGCCCAGCCCCGCGCAGACCACGGAAGCCCTGGCCTTGGCGGGGCTTTTCTCGGCCCAACTCCGGGCCATGAATCAGACGTTTTGACCTTTCAGGGAGAAACGGCGGTCCGCCCATCCCACCGGATGGAATCCGGGAACTTGATGACCAAGGGCGGGCGCTTGACGACCAGCGGCTTCTCGGCGGGCGCGGGCAGGGCGGCTTCCCTGCGGATTTCCGGCAGCAGATTGTAGACGTTGTTCCCCGGGCACTCCGTGCGCTCGTAATCCCGGTGGCCCTTCACCTCCGACATCGGGATGTTGTAGCGGGCGTGGAGGTAGCGGAGGAGCGCGACCAGCGCGCTTTCCTGTGCGGCGGTCAGGCGGTCGTTGACCGGCGGGCTAAAATAGCCCATCATGGCGATGCCGATGTTGCCGTCGTTATCGCCCTTGACGTGGGAGCCCACGGCGTTGACCGGCCGCCCCTCGATGATGTTCCCCGCGCCGTCGATGAGGAAGTGGTAGCCGATGTCGTCCCAGCCTCGGCCGTCCTGCTGAAAATCCTGGATGAAGCGGACCTCGCGCAGAGTGTCCTTCAAGGTCATGCTCTGCGGTCCAGCCGTATGGTGGATGGTGATGCGCCAAGGCGCCATCATGGGCGTGTAGGGATTGCGCGTGGGCTGCGCGTGCCATTCCCGGCGCGCGTGGATAAGAGGCGGCATCACCGGCTCCGGCGGGTTTTGCGCGCCCGGCGTCGCGGTCGCGGCCGCCATCTGCGCCGCGGCGTCGTACACGTCGATATCCGAAATAAAGAGCGCCGCGTGGCCTTTGATGCCGCCGTCCATGATCTTAAGCCGCAGGGCCCCCTCTCCGGCGGGGAATTCGGCGCGTCCCCAAAAACGCCCCTTTTGGTAGAGATGAATCTCGGCGGAAACCCACGGCGACCACGCGCCGCCGGGCAGGCGCTTGGAAAACTCGAAAACGAGATTGGAATCCCCCTCGGTGCCTTCCATGAGCACCGTGTCCCACCTCGGGCCGATGGCATCGCTTACGCCGCTCTGGTATAAAACGCGGTTCTTGCCGAAGGATTTTCTCAGCGACAGGGCCAGCGGCAGGCTTTGCCCCGCGAAAGACACCGAGACGCCCTCGTCGCCGGCGGCCCGGGCCGCGCGCGGAACCGCCCATGACGCCAGCGCCAGGGCCAGGGCCGCGGCAAGGCTAGCGGCCGCAGGCTTCTTCCACATCCTTGATTTCCTTGGGAACATGGGTCAGATTGATCGACGCGCCGCGCGTGACCAGGATATCGTCCTCGATGCGCACGCCGCCGAAGTCCAAATACGTCTCCGCCTTCGTGAAATTGACGCTTCCCCTATATTTGCGGCGCATCCGCGGGTCGCGCAGCAGGGCCGCGATGAAGTAGACGCCGGGCTCCATGGTGACGACGAAGCCGGGTTCGAGCCTGGCCACGAAGCGCACCGGGACCTTGGTGGGATTCTTCATGCGGCGCTTCCTGCCGCCGGTCACGTCGTGCACGTCCAGGCCCAGCATGTGCGTGAGGCCGTGAGGATAGAAAATGCGCACCGCGCCGTTTTCGACCAGGCCCGAGGTTTCCCCTTTCAAAAGGCCCAGCGACTTCAAGCCCTCGGCGATGAGGGCCATGGACTTGACGTGCAGATCGGCGGAAGTTTCCCCCGCGCGCGTCATCGCGATGCAATCTTTCTGGGTCTCCAGGACGATGGAGTAGACGTCTTTCTGCCGGGACGTGAAGCGCCCGCCGACCGGGCAGGTCCGCGTGATGTCCGCGGCGTAGCCCTTGTTCTCGGCGCCGGCGTCCACGAGCAAAAGGCCCCCCGCCTTGAGCTTGGCGTTGTTCCGGGAATAATGCAGCACGGCGGCGTTGGCTCCGGCCGCGACGATGCTGGGGTAAGCCAAGTGGCTTAAGCCCGCCTTCAGGCACTCGGCCTCGAAGACCGCCTGAATCTCGTACTCATAGAGGCCGGGCCGGGCCGCGGCCATGACCGCCCGGTGGGCCTTGCCGCTCACCTCGTTGGCCGCGCGCATCAAATCGATTTCCGCGGCGGTCTTGACCGCGCGCAGCTCGTCCAAGGCGTCGCGCAGGACGGCCGCGGCGTTGGGCAGGCGAAGCTCGCCTTTGAAGCGGCGCCAGGACTCGGGATCGGCGTAGCAGCGGCGCGCGCCCCCCCGCGCGCGCTTCAAGACCGGCCCCAACTCGCTCGCGTAGGCGACGTTGGCGACGCCGAAGAGTCGGCGCGCTTCCGCGGGGTCCGGGACGTGCCCGAGCCAGACGCGGTGATGGTTGTCGATTTCAGGAATGAACAAAGTGGACTTCCTGCGCCTGGGCTCCAGGAGCAGGTAGCAGCCGGCTTCCTCCGCTCCGGTCAGATAAAGGAAGTCGGATTTTTGCCGGAAAGGATACTCCACGTCGTGGTTCCGCGCGATGGGCGTTCCCCCGGCCAGCAGGATGGGTCCGTCGGGAAGCCGCTCCATCAAGGTTCGGCGGATCGATTCGTAGTGCATGGCGGTTATTATATAACTCTACTCCGGTCCAACGCGGCGCGTAAGGGCCCTTTCGGCCCGAATTGGAATCTGAAAGGCCCAGCCCGAATTGGGCCATAAGGCTCACGCCTTGAGCGGGCGCGTCCGCTATAATAGGGAGCTCCCAATGAAAAAAATCATCTCCGGCGTCCTGGCGGCGCTCATCGCCGCGCCGTCGGCCGCCTTCGCCCAGGCCGCCGCGGAATTCTCCGTGCAGGCGGACCAAGCGCGGGCCGTCCCTCTTTCCGCGGCGCTCGGGCCCTCGGCTCCGGATTTTTCCCCGCTTTCGACGTCCGGCCTGGCCGATTTTAGCGCGCGCCTGCCGACGGATTCGGATATTTTCCCCGCGACGCTTGGCGTCCGATCCGAAACCACCGTGGGACGAGTTCCCCTGAGCGCTCCGGGAACGGAGCCGCGAACCGCGGCCGCGCCGCCGATTGAAACGGCGCTTCCAGCTCAAGAACTTTCGCGGGCGGCGGCGCCGGAATCAAGCGTCGCAGCGGCGCGCGTGAAAAGAATCTCGGCCCGCGCCAAGCTCGCCCAAGCCGGATATTTTTTTAAAAGCCGCTCCAGTAAGGATATAATGAGCGCGCAAGAGCGCCAGGACGCGTTCTGGGCGGGCGCCGGACTCGCCGCCCGCGCCGAAGCCGCCTCTCCGGTTGAGGCGCCCGCGGCATCCAAATTTGAAAAAAGCATTTCGCGCCTTAGGACGTCTTCATCCAACGGCCCGCGTTCGGCTCTCGCGGCGGCGGCCGTCGTGCCGCTGATTCCCGCAAAAGCCGTCTCGGTCGCGGCCCGGTTCGCCCCCTATCTCAAGATCGGCGGCATTCTTCTCGCCGCGCACCTCGCCAACCGGCTGATCAAGCGAGGCATCGACAAGGCGGGAAGCAAAAACTCGTGGCCGCAGGACAAGATCTCCCTTTATAAATCCGTTTCCACCATCACGACTTGGGGGCTGGGCGTCCTGTTCTCTCTTCCCATCCTCGGCGTCACCTTGAACCACATCGTCGCCGGCGCCGGCGTCACCGGCGTGCTGGTCTCCATCGCGGCCGGGGACGTCATCAACAATTTCTTCGAGGCCGGACGCGTGCTGCTGGCCCGCCCCTTCAAGCCCGGAAACCATATTAAAGTCGGAAGCCAGGACTACCAAGTCGGGGCCCTGGGCTGGCACGATCTGAGGCTGGCCGGCGCCGACGGCGCCGAGACCATCATGCCTTACACCACGCTTTCGGGCTCCGTCGTGACCGTCGCGCGAAAAGACGCGCCGTCGCCCGTCCAAACGGTCTCCGGAGGCCGCGCCGGCCTTAAAATTCTTGCGGGAATCATCGATTCCATCAAGGAGGATCTTCCCGCCGCCCCAAAAAAATCCGTCCTGAAGGACGCCGCGGTCTACCTCGCGGCCGCCGCGGCCGCCTATCTGCGCTTCTTCCATCCCATCCACCTTTTGGCGCCCGTTCTGCCCGGCCTCATGGCCGTGGCCATCGGCGGCGCGGCCATGGTCACGTCCAGGATCGCGCGGCCCATCATGGAACGCATCGGGGCGCGCTTTGGCTGGTCCGATGAGAAGACCCTCGTGGTCAAGGGCCTCTTCCAGGCCGTCCTTTGGCTTCTGGCCGGCGGCCTGGCCTTAAAATCCATCGGCACGTCTTGGGGCGCGCTGGGCGCCAGCCTCGGGTTTGTCTCCCTGGGCGTGGGATTGGTCACCCAGAACATCATCTCCGGCTTCTGGCGCTGGTTCCTGGTCCGCTTCGGCCGGGCCTTCGGGTTCAACTGCTCGCTGCGCATCGGCGACTCCATCTCCAGCAACGGCGTGCGCGGCGTGGTGAGCGACATCAATTTCTACTACATCGTCTTGGCCCTCGCCTCGGGAGAAAAAGCCTATGTCCACTACTCTATCGCCTTCCCCTTCACAAAATTCCCTTCGTCACAGGAACCCAATGCCGGAAAATAGCGTCCTGAACTCGCCCCGGACGGACCTCCGCAATCTCGCCATCATCGCGCACGTCGACCACGGCAAAACCACGCTGGTCGACGCCATGCTCAAGCAGACGGGCGAGTTCAACGTCAAGCCCGAGGAAGCCCAGGAACAGGTGCTCGACTCCAACGAGCTCGAGCGCGAGCGCGGCATCACCATCCTGGCCAAGAACACCTCGGTTCCCTACAAAGGGATCACCCTCAACATCGTGGACACTCCGGGCCACGCCGACTTCGGCTCCGAGGTCGAGCGCATCCTCACCATGGTCGATGGGGCCCTGCTCCTGGTCGACGCCGCGGAAGGCCCCATGCCGCAGACGCGCTTCGTGCTGCGCAAGGCCCTGGGCATGGGCTTAAAGCCCATCGTGGTCATCAACAAGATGGACCGCACCGGCGCCAAGCCGCACGAAAGCCTGGACAAGGTCTTCGATCTCTTCATCGAGCTGGGCGCCACCGACGCGCAGCTGGATTTCCCCGTGGTCTACGCCGCGGGGCGCCAGGGCTGGGCCAGCCTTTCCGACTCCAAGCCCGGAACCGATTTGGCTCCCTTGTTCGAGACCGTCTTGAAGTTCGTGCCGCCGCCCGCGGTGGACCCGGCCAAGCCCCTGCAGATGCTCATCACCATGCTGGATTTCAGCTCCTACACCGGGCAAATCGCCATCGGACGCATCGCCAACGGCTCCATCACCAAGGGCCAGCCGGCCGTGCTCATCCGCGCGGGCGGGCAGACCGTCCCCAGCCGCATCGCCAAAATCGAGAAATACTTCGGCCTGCAGCGCCGTGAGGTCCAAGAGGCTAAGGCCGGCGACATCGTGGCGGTGTCCGGCTTCGAGCACGTCAACATCGGCGAGACCATTTCCGCGAGCGACAACCCCGAGGCGCTGGAGCCCTTGACCATCGACGAGCCGACCCTGTCCATGGAGTTCACGCTCAACAACAGCCCCTTCGCCGGCAAGGAAGGCAAGTTCGTCACGGCCCGCCACTTGAAAGAGCGGCTGACCAAGGAGCAGAAGATCAACGTCGGCCTCAAAATCGAGGCGCTGGAGGGCGAGGGGCGCTTTAAAGTCTCCGGCCGCGGCGAGCTCCATCTCTCCGTGCTCATCGAAACCATGCGCCGGGAAGGCTACGAATTCTCCGTTTCGCGCCCCCAGGTCATATATAAGGAAGAGAACGGGAAGGTCCTGGAGCCCATCGAGCACCTGGTCTTGGACGTCCCCTCCCAATACCAAGGCGCGACCATCGAAAGCCTGGGCCGCCGGGCAGCCAAGATGCTCAATATGGCCCAGGAAGGCGAGACGCGCGTGCGCCTGGAATATCTCATTCCCGTGCGCTGCCTCATGGGATTTAAATCCGAGATGCTGACCCTGACCAAGGGCCTGGGCATGATGCACCACAGCTTCCACGGCTACGGGCCCCGGGAGAACGACATCGCCGCCCGCGGCCAAGGCGTCATGATCGCCAAGGAGAAAGGCGGCACCACGGGCTACGCGCTTTCCAACCTCCAGGAGCGCGGCACGCTCCTGGTCGGCCCCGGCGTGGACGTCTACGAGGGCATGATCATCGGCATGAGCGCCCGCAACGACGACATGGTCGTCAACCCCTGCAAGGCCAAGGCCATGAGCAACATGCGCAGCAAGGCCTCGGACGACGCCATCATGCTCACCCCGCCGCTGCTCCTGAGCCTGGAGCAGGCGCTGGAATTCATCGATGACACGGAGCTGGTCGAGGTCACGCCGCTCAACATCCGGCTGCGCAAGAAAGTGCTCGCGGAAGGCTACCGCCGGCGCTCGGAGCGGGACTAAAAAATTGGTAGCATGGGAATAGTGAACATCAGCAAGGAGGGTTCCATGACCAAAATAAAAACGCCGCTCATCGCCGTGCTCGCCTCTTTCGCCCTGGCCGCCGCGCTCGCCGGATGCGTCTCCATCGGGCATTCCTTCGACACCTCCAAGGTCGGCTCCATCGCCTTGAACAAGACCACCCAGGCCCAAATTCAGCAGATTTTCGGAACTCCCACCCGCACCGGGACCGATGACGGCAACCCCACGTGGACCTTCCTCGATTATAAGATCAGCGTGATGGGACTGCAGCGGGCCAACGACCTCTACGTGAAGTTCAACGCGGACGGCACCGTCAAGTCCTACTCCTTCAACACCAACCAGTAAGCGGGGCGCGCCTAATAGACCCAGCCGGGGACGCCGCTGCTGTCGAGCGGCCCGCCCTGCGGCTTGGCGTTGGCCGGCGGCGAGACCGGGATGCGCTGCTCCAAGTTGGGCGCGGGATTAGGCAGGCTGCCGGTGGGAAGCTCGAAATTCTGGGAGCGGGGCTGGGCCTGCCGTCCCGAGGAAACCACGCTTCCGAACCGGAACCCCAGCGTGGCGTACTGCAGGTTGTTCAGCGGGCCGCTCATGGCCCAGGCGTAGTCCAGGGAAAAGTCGCGCCATTTGACGCCGAAGCCCAAGGTCAGGCCCAGGGCCTGCTGGTGCAGCTGGTAGCCCAGGCGAAAAGCGAAGCCCAGCGGAAGCGCGCACTCGAGGCCCGTGTTGGCGTACCACATCCGCTCGTGCATCAGCCACTCTCCATCCGCGGCCAGAAGCAGCTTGGCCCAACGTCCGGCCGCGAACCTGTAGGCCGCGCCGCCGCGGAAGGTGGTGGGCAGGGGATCGGAGGCCGCGATGTACTTCAAGCTCCCTCCCACGTTCAACGCCGAGAGGCCGAAGCTCAGGCCCAAATCCGGAATGACGCCTAGATATCCGGCGTCGCCGGAAAAAGTCTGCGCGTGGTACTGCTGGACCAAGGTCGAGCGGATGAATTTCCCGGTCACGCCGATGAAATTATTCATCTGGTGCTCGGCGGCGTCATCCTGGCCGGACGGGAAGGAAACCTTGCCGATGCTCTCGGCATAGGAGACGCCGGCGATGATATCCGAACCCGCGCTCATGGAGTTGCTGCTCAAGAACGAGCCGTCGGGATTGGTCTTGTTGACCTGGATGGTGCCGTCCTGGGAATAGACCACGTTGGCGCCCACGCTGGCATAGCCCGAACCGGAAACCCCGGAAAACGAGATGGGCGCCGCGTAGGCGATGTTTTGCAGGGTGTTGCCGGCCAGGCCCGAGTAGAAAGTCCCCTGCACTTCCTGGGACTCGAGCAGGCTGATGCCCGCGGGATTGTAGTAGAGCGCCTCCGGGTCGTCCGCCACGGCCGTGAAGGCGCCTCCCATGCCCAGGGCGCGCGCGCCCAGCGGAATCTCGAGGACGGATTCCGCGGTCACGCCGGGGTTGGCCTGGCCAAAGGCCAAGCCTCCGGCCAGAACCGGAAGAGCCAGCGCCGCCCAAACAAGTTGTCGTGTTCTCATGATGCCATGCGGCAACGTCTATGCCGAACGACTACTTAACGACGACGATCTTCTGCGTCTTTGAAATCCCCGGCCCGTTGATGTGGAGCAGATAAACGCCGCTGGCCACGGTCGAACCGCGCAGGTTCTTGCCGTACCAATCGACGGAGCCCTGCCCCGCGGGCTCGTCCGAGTCCAAGAGCGTCTCCACGAGCGTTCCGCTCAAGGTGTAGAGCTTGAGCGAAACGTGCCCGGGGCTCTGCAGCTGGTATTTAATCGTGGTTTTCTGCCCCTGCAAAGGATCGAAAACGTTGTTCCAGGCCTGCATGTCCGTCGTGTCGCCCGTCAGATTAAGAGCGTCGGAAAGGCCGAAGGAAACCGTATCGTTGAGGCTGTCGGTCCCGAAGATTTCCACTGAAACGGAGCCGACCGCGGGGTAGCGCGCCGCGAACCCCGGCTGTATCTGCAGCTTCCCGCTCATGGAGCCGGAAGCGTCCGCGGTGGAAATGACCGCCAAATAGGAGGGATTCTCGTTGGTCTGGGTCTCGGCCATGATGTCCTGGCCCTGGTCGCGCAGTTGAGCGTAGGCGAAGCCGTACGTCGGCGTCGAGCCGGAAACCGGCGTGGCCACGTCGAAGCTGATGACGTCGTTGTCGTATGAAGCGTTGATGATCTGGCTGTTCAAGGCGCCCGCGGCGCTGTAGGAAACCATCAGCGTGTAAGGCTGGGGATTATTGACTCCGCTGTTGGAATTGTTTTCCGTGGGAGAAGCCGCGATGCGGACGTAAAAGTGATTGGCGCTTGGATTGGTATAGGAGAGAACAACCTGCTGCTGGGTCGTAGTGCAGTCCTGCGCGCTGCACACCTGCACGCCGCCGGGGAATCCCGTGCCCACGCCGTTCAAGGCGGGCTGAACGTCGGCCACCACGTCATGATCGCGGCCGAAAAGCGTGATCCCGTAAGCGGAGTAATAGCCCTGGCCGTCCGAAGACGCCGGCAGCGTCAGCGTGATTTCCACTGGGCCGGGCCCCGCGCCGAAGGTGTAGAAGTTCGTCTGCCCGGCCGTCGCGATGCTCCCCTGGACGCTCGGCGTCGTGGAGACGTCGATGGCGCTCTCGAATCCCTGGCCGCCGGATAAGCCGCTGATCCCATGAGCCGTGAAGGCGTAGTCTACATAGCCCTGCAGATTGCTCGCGCTGACTCCCGCGGCGGCGCAGGCCGGCAGGGACGCCGAGGCAGAGCCGTAGTTCTGCGCCGCGGCGTCCAGCGCGTCCTGGAATTCGCTGAAGCTCTCGGGGTAGGACAGCAGCGCCGTAAACTCCAGCTGATTGGCGCAGTCGACGCCGGAAGCGCTGCTGGCGCCCAACAGTTGGCGGCGGATGTCCCAAAGCGCCTGGCTCAAGAACAGGCTGTCCGTGTGGATTTCTCCGGTCCAGTCGTTGCTCGTTCCGGACTTCAGAACGTCGCAATGGGGGCCTTCGGCGCATGAAACGCAGGACGCCGAGCCGGGGCAGTTGCCCCACTGCGTGGAATTGTCGTCAAGCTCGCGTAGCGGCGTGGAGCCGTAGCCCAACTGCTGGAGCACGTAGGCCGCGATGTTCGGATCGCCCAAGGAGCTCGCGGACCAATAATCGGCGTTGGCCTCGGAAATGGCTCCGGCCTGGCCGAAATTCTGGATGTTCCAAATCTTCTGCACGACGTAGTGCGTGTACTCGTGGTGCGAAACCGTGGCGTCGTCCGCGAACATGTCCGAGGGCAGCGAGTCCAGGCTGTCGCCGAAGAACAGGTCGTCGTGGGCCGGATCGTAGAACGCGTCGGTCAGATTGTTCACCAGGGCCAGGGCGGTGGTCGGCTTGAGCGTGATGCCGGTCGCCCCCAAAGCCGCCATCGTGTTGGCGAAATAATCGTGCATCTCGTTCAACTGGTAGTAGAGGCTGATTTCGCTGTGCATGCCGTTGTAGGTATAGGAAGACGGCCACCAAGTCAGGTTGTCCGAGGCTCCGGAAGAATTCGGATTGCTCAGCACCAGGCAGCTCGACGTCGCCACGTCGAAGCCGTAGCCGCCCGAGCCGCCGCCGGCGGCGTTCAACTCCAGGACCATCTTCTGGCCGACTCCCATCGCGCCCTTGAACGACGCGGAATAAGTTCCCACGTAATCCGAGATGGGGTTCCCGAAGGAGTCGAACGCCGTCAACTGATCGTCTTGAAGGATGCCGCTGGCCTCGCCGCCGCTGCCGCTGCTGCTAAACCCCTGGTTGGAATAAATGCCCACGTTCAATTCCGAGAAGACGGGCAGAAACTCGACCGCGTTGGGAGCCAGGGCGCTGACGTTGATGGTGGCGAAGGAAATCGAATACGGCGCGTAAGGGTGCGCCGAGGACAGCGGCGTGGAGACGATTTGCCACGAGGCGCCGTTATTCTCGTAGTGGGCGTTGGGACCCTGGAAATTGGCCACGCTGACGTAGGAGCCCTGAAGGGTCGTGAAAACTTCGGCGGGTCCCGCAAGGCCGGAATAGGCGCCGCTCGCATCGGTCGTGGTGCAATTGGCCGAGGATCCGGCGCAGACGCGCTCGTGGGCGAAAGGTTGCACGGAGGCCGGCGTCGAGCTTGGGTCGATGGCGTAAACCAAGCCGCTGATGGTCCCCCCCTCCGTGACCGACTGGTAGTCGTCGTAGCGGAAAAGGATGTTCCCCGTGTTCGCGTCGATGTAGTAGCGCCACGCGGCCGAGGGCGATTGCACCAGGACCCGCCAGGCCAGGTTGTCGCCGCCGGTCTGCCGGTTGGGCCAGACCACCAGCGCGCCGGCGCTCGCTTTCGCGTTGCCGCCCGCGTCCGCCACGGCTATTTGAGCCGCCCGAAATTCCGGCACGGACGGCGCGGCGCCGAGATTCAAGGAGGGCTCATAGCTGGAGTGATAATTGAACACGGAGCCCTTCGAGTCGACGTCCATCTTGACTTGGGCGAACTCCACGGGCAGGCCCTGATAGGTTTGCGAAAACAGCAGATGCGCGACGCCGGCCGCCGAAACTTCTTTGGTCAGGACCAAGGAGTCGGGATCGACTCCCAGCATGGCGGCGTTCTGGGATAAAAACTCGAACGCCGCGCGCCGCGGACCGCCGGAGACGGGGGCGGCATGCCCTCCCACGAGAGCCGAAAGGACCCCGTTGCGCGCGCTGAACCGCGCCCGCCATTTCCATTGCCGCGCCTGATTAAACGAGTTGAAGGTCCGCAAGGAACCGTACTCCGCAGGCTTATGGACCGGAAAAAGGCTCTGCAGATGGAAGCGCTGGACGTCCCGGCTGCTCTCCACATTCGCGCGGATGGCCAGCGCGGGCCGCCACGCGGCGAGCAGAAGGACCGCCGCGGCAAAAATGGTTTCCCGGCGCCGCGGGCCGCTCACCGCCTCTTCCCCCGCTTGGACTCAAGCCGCACCAGCGCGGCCTGGGCCGCGGCCACCTTGAGCAGCGTCGAACTGTCCTTCTCGATTTCCGTTTGGAGCAGGGCCAGGGACTCGCCGCCCGGATAAAGCGCCAGCACGTCGATTCCCAGCCTGCGGATGTCCTCGTCCGAGTTTTTAAGCGCCGGAAGGGCGGCCGATAAATCGACTTTCTGCCCGCGGCGCAAAAGCCCGGCCATCGCGACCATTTCGGTGGACAAATCCGGCGCGTTGTCGAAGGCCTGGCGGACGGCCGCGGAGCTCCGCTCGTCATCGAAACCGGCCAGGGCCTGGAGCGCCTGCGCGCGCACGCCCGGGTCGGAATCCTTGAGGCCCTTCTCGAGCAAGGGGACCGCGTCCGCCGCGGCAAAACGCGCGGCGGCGGACATGGCCTCCGAGCGCACGTCGGCGGACGAATCAGCCGTCGCGGTGGAGACCGCCTCCACCGCCGCGGGCGTCCCGATTTGGCCCAGCGCGCGTATCGCCGTGACGCGCACGCCCGCATCCTGGCTTTGGGCGGCGTTCAGGAAGCGGGGCGTGAACTCGTCCAACCCCATCGCGGCCAGCGCGATGGCGGTGGCGTCCCGCACCGGGCCGTAGGGATCGTCCAGGGTGGTTTCAAACGCCTTGACGGCCTTTTCTCCCAGCTTCGGGTCGGCCTTCCCGATGGAGCGCAGCTCGTCGATGGCGTCGATGCGCAGCCTCTCCTTGACCATCAGCTTGAGCTCGTCGATGGGCGTGGGGTCAGCCGGTTCCTGGGGCTGCGCCTTGGCGATATCGAGAATGATCGGAAAAGCCGCCTTGTCGCCCAGCGAATAGAGGCTCTCGGCCGCGGCCAAGCGCACGGATTCCTCGCGGTCCTTGGCCATTTTCTTGAGCACCGGCAGGACCGCCGGATTGCCGATTTTTCCCCAGGCCGTCGCCGCGGCCGCGCGGACCTCGGGGTTGGAATTTCTTCCCGCCTGAACTAGGAGAGCCAGCGCCTCGCGGCCCAACGCCGCGCGGGCGTTGGGCCGCGCAGACGGCGCGGCCATGGCGGGGAGCGCGCACAAAAGCGCCAAGGCGCCTATCTTCAATGAGGTAAGCCGCATGAGAATCCTATGGTATTTCCGCCGCTTTACGGAAATATTTCGCCCAGATAACGTTTCAGTTAAGACTCCGGGGAAAGCGCGTGGGCCCGCCAGGAATCGAACCCGGATCCCGTGGTTCGAAGCCACGTGCTCTATCCATTGAGCTACGGGCCCAAGGCGTTTATTTTACACAACTTTTTGCGATGCGGCGGCAAAAGCACCGGGCTTGGTGGCTTCCTTGGTGGCCAATTCGCCCTTGCCGTCCAACTCGGGCAAACTTGGGATGACCGAATCGAGCACTTCCATTTCGGAACGAAGATGCGGCCGCGAAAGATGGGCGTAGCGGATCGTCATGTGAGGCGTGGAATGGCCCAGTATTTCCTGCACGGCGCGCAAATCGGCGTTCTTCATGACGAAATGAGAGGCGAAAGTATGCCTCAAATCATGGACCCGGAAATGAGCCACGCCCGACGCCTCTCGGGCTTTTCTGAAAAGCCGTTCAAAAGTAATGCGCGGAAGGCCGAACACGCTCCCCGCTTTTTGAGGCCCAAGTCCTTCGAGCACTCTGCAAAGTTTTGAAGAGATAGGAATTTCTCTCGGCTTGCCGGATTTGGTTTTCAACAAATAAATAATCTCGTTGCTCATGTCCACGTTTTGCCACTCAAGATTCAAGATTTCCGATTTCCTCATGCCCGTAGTCAAGGCGCAAAGAATGACCGGATAAAGACGCGCGTCGCAAACCTTAAGAAACTTCTCCATTTCCTCACGAGATAAAAAACGCATCCTATACGGATTATCGGGCTTCGTCTTGACCTTCCGGGCCGGGTTCTCGCCGTAGAAATCGCCCCAGTCAATCGCGCGATTAAAGACCGATTTGATAACCTCCAAATATCGGTTCGCCGTCGTCGGGGAAGTGCCCAGCGCTTTTTGATTGTAGAAGACCTGCAAATCCGCAGGAGTGATATCTGCGGCGCGTTTCGCCTTAAAACTTTCAGGGATATTCCTCAAGCGATCCTCGGCGAAGCTGCTACGGCGCGTAGGGAGCCAGAGCCGCTCATATTTTTCGCAAAGCTGCCCGAATGTTGTTTTTTGCGCCGCTCTTTCCGGGAAATATTTCCCCTGAGAAACCTCGAATTGCCGCTTCGCCAGAGCCTCTTTGGCAAGGCGGCGAAACTGCGGCGTGTCGGAACCTAATTTCTCCCTGCGCCGTTTGCCCGATGATTCCCGAAAGACAATCCAGACTTCTTTCCCCCTCGGACGCTTACGAATCCAAATGCCGTTAGCCATAGATTGGACAGGACAATAGCGGGCCGGGGCCTCTTTTGTCAATTCCTTTTTGCGCTATTGTGCGGGCGTCGGCGCGCTGGAAGGCAATGCCGCGCCACGCAGCCAAGCGTCCAGCTCTTCCCGGTGATAGCGCACGATGCGCCCCTGCTTGTGCGCCGGAATCTCCTTGCGCGAAGTCTTCGAGTAGATGGTGGCTTGAGATAGCCCCAGATACTCCGCCGCTTCCTTGGCGTTGAGCCATGGCTTCATCATTTGCGTATCCTCCATAATTCCCAGCCTTTCCCGAATCCGATCCGCGCGGTCCCCGTGCAGTTCATAGCCCGCGAATCGCCGCCCTAAGGCCAGAGCTTCGACGCCCGTTTGTCCCGTCCCGCAAAAGCCGTCTACAATCAAATCCCCCGGATTGGACAGGAGCTTGATGAAGCGGGAAGCGATGCCGTCCCTCATCTTGCCGGGGTGATTGAAGCTCGTTTGGTCTTGAGATTTCGGGACTGAAAAGCAGTCCGAATCCATAATGACGTTGCCGGGGTCCTTGCCCAGCGGATGATATTTGCGAGTCCGCGAATCCCTCTCAGCCCATAGATGAGGCTCGCGCACGGCGTCCTTGTTGAAAACATAGCCCGCGCCTTTGGCGAAATGCCAAAAACGCTCCGATGAATTTTTTAACCGCTTTTCGGGAGCCATGGGCGAAGCGTTGGGCTTGGCCCAGGTATGCTCCTGAATCAGCCGGAAACCGGCTTCCACGATGATTTTAGGCAGCAGGTAGGCCGTCGGCGAGAGTCTGCCGTCCAAGACCTGAGATTGGAAATTAAGGACGTAGTTTCCATCCTCGGCCAGGACCCGCAGCCGCTCCGGCAAAAACTGCGCGAAGCGATCCACGAACGCCTCGCCCTGATAGCAGGCCAGGCAGTCCGTGTCCTGGCAGCAGGCGTGCATCCGCTCGAACGGCGGGGATTCCAAAACCAGGCGGACCGAAGCCGTTTCAAGCTCCGGCATGTTTTGCGAAGAATGCGCCTCTACAAAGGAACCTTGAATCATGACAACCGATCTCTCCTTCCTGCGAACCGCCTGCGGGCGGCGGAGAATCGCGCCGCCTCCCTCAAGCTGACGTGCCGATATCCAGAGCACGGCTTGCCGTTCCATCCCTTGACGATCCGCCTTATCGTTTTCAGCTCCCCCCTTTTGGCCGCGCGGCGCAGGGTCTCATAATGACGGCCAGAGAGCCGCGCCGCCTTGCCCAAGGTGAGGATAGGAGCATCCTCTAAATCGTCTTTCCGAACGTAATAGAAGCCTCTGCGATTTTTCACGAGACGCAGGCGGCTTTCCTTGGCGGCGTTAAAGAGCGCCCAGCGGGAAACGCCCAGCATCTTCGCGGCCTCACCGATTCCCACATAGGCCGCGCGCTTGGAATTTGCTTGGATGCGTGGAGATTTCAGACTGGCTGTTTGTTGGATTTTCATTGGCTGTTCCTCGATGTTCGCTTGGATTTTACTTGGATGCGTAGTGCTGTCATGCTTGGATTTTCCTCGGGTTCTCCGATGGAAAAAACAGGGATAGAGACGGCCGTTAGCGCTCTTCCACCCGTAAAGTATCCTCAGTAAGCCCAGGAAAGCCAGGATCGCCGCCGGATGATGCTGGGCTTACTGGCGTTACTGAGGTTTGTTCAAGCCCGTAGGAGGTCTTCAGACGCTTTAAAAAGCCCTCATCATAAAGAACGCCGCTTGAGCCGTTGGAAGTTTTGCCTTTCTTGAACCCCAGCCCGGCCAGCGTCTTTCCGATTCTGTGGGGCGTCCACTGCTCCCGCTCCGTCTTCCCTTGGTTGAACTCATCCAGGATGTCCTTGGCCGCAACGAGGCCGTTCGCCAAATGCTCCCCGGCGGCAGCTTCAACGGCCGCTATAACCTGCGCCTCCCAGCTATCCGATTTTTCAATTTTGCGGCCTTCTTCCAAGGCCCGGATCAACTTCAAAAATCCGGCCTCATCCCGCGGAGAAGCCAAGCGGATGATCTGAAGAATGGGCCGGGTAATGTCTCCCAGCCGCCCCCGCGCGGGTTTATCGGCCTCGGGCAGGGCTTCGCCCAAATGCCGCAAACGAAAAGCCGTCAAGCGTTCCTTAAGCGGCAAGGCGGCCTCGGGCGTCACGTCCCGCTCGAAGCGCTTGGCGCTTTCGCGCATTTGAATCGGAATGCAGCGCGTGTCCAGGATTTGGTGGAGCGGTTTGTTGGTCGAAATAATGGTAGGGCCGAAAACGGAGTAGTAGGTGGTGTCGCGGAAAGCGCCTTTTTCCGGGCAGTTGACCCTGGGCACTTTCCCGCCGCGCTCAAAACGATGGAGCAAAATATCCTCCGAGCCCATTTTCTCGGCTTTGCCCCATAGATCGCGCACGTCGAAGAGGATGGATGCCCCGAGATCGTGGGCCGCGCGGATAAGGTAGGAATCCCGCAAGCTCTCGACATGGATGCCTCTGCGGACCACGTAGATAAGCCCCTTGCCCGTGCGGGTCTTGCCCCGTTCCGGCACGGCATAGAAAGCCAGTATGGGGCTGTATTGGCACGGCTCCAAAAGATAGGTGTGCAAATCAAAGGCGGCTAAGAGGCGGTAGTATTCCGGCCCCGGCAGCTCCGATACGGATTCATGATGGGCCGCAAGATCGTCAAAGAGCCGTTGATCCGCCGCTCCATAACCGGCGGCCGTTGCCTCTTCATGGCGTTTTAAAACCTCCTCGGCGCGGGGCAGGAGCCAAGGCAGATTTTCTTTTTCCGGCGGTCGCCATGACTGGCCCGCTTCATCTCGGCGCTCTTCAACCAGATTCGGCCCTCCGTCCGGCCCTTTGACCAAGAAAACGGCTTTGCCGCGCAACTCAACCAGTTCCACCAGCCCGTCAAAAGCGGCGGTATAGCGGCAGCCGCCTTGCTGCGGCTTGGCCGCCTGTTTCTTCGCTAGGGACTCAATGATCCCGTCCACTTCGGCCTGCGGCAGCGGCGACCGATTCTTCTGGTTGAGCGCGTCAATCATAACGCGGACCTCCTCCCGGCCGAGCCCCTTGCCCAGCAATCGCCCCGTTTCCCTGACCAGCGCGTCATGCCGTTTTCCTTCCGGAACGCCGTTCAAAATGTTTTCGCTCCGTAAGCCTTGACCAATCGCGCCGCCCGGCCTTGGGAGCTGCCCGGCGATTTTATCATGCACCCATGGCGGAAGCGCGGCGATCTCGATTTGCCCCAGCCCCAGGCCGCCGGTCCATTCATAAATTTCGCCGCTGGGATGTAGGCTCGGCGGCGCGACTACGAACGAACCTTCGGCTTGCAGATCAACGCCAAGCAAAAGGCCGGTCTTTTTCGGAATGTTCGCGCCGCGGAAATAATAGTGCCAGCCGCCCCCGCCGGTCTTGACGCAGGGGGTAGGCGGCAGCGGTTTTCCTTTAATGGAAGCAACGCCCCCGTTTCGGGGGTCTATGTCCAGCACGGCCAAGCCGCCGGAGACTTGCCCGCAGACGATGCCCACGCCGGCGTCCGGCCATTTCTCGAACCATCCGCGCGCCTCGGCTTCGGAAGCACGGCGCTTTTGAAAAACGGCCCACGCAATCAAAGGACGCTTTTCCCCGCGCGCCACGGGAACCACCGAGAAGCCCTTGCGAAGATAATTGACGGCGCACTCCGCAGGGGGAAGAATCTCCGACATTTCAATCTCCATAAAAAACAAGCCTCCTAAAAGTGGGGGCCGGGTCGCCCCGGCCCCCAACCGTTTTCTCACTCGTCGTCATCGAGCGCTTCATCTTCCAGCGCTTCAATAAGTTCGGCGACGCTGCTGTCGTCGTTCACCTCGTCCGAATCCTTTACGAACCTACGGACTCTCTTGACCAGACGAAGCAGTTCCAAGTCATCGGCCATGTTTCTCACCTCCTTGTGTACGAAATATCGCCCAGTTTGCGGGAGCAGCCTTAGTTTAGTCCAAAGAGATAGAGCACAAGGAGGCCCAAAAAGGGGGAAGGCATTCCCAGACGGGAATACCGGGAAGGACCAGATTTGCGGAAATTAGCTTAAACTAGGATGAAAGCCTGGGAGGCTCTTTCGGCGAAAGATTTTGCCATAAGGAATTGTCGTGTGCCTGAATGAGTTTGCGGTAGCTCTTTTTTTCAATAAAAATCTTTGCCGACTCCATGGAGCGCTGGTATTGCTTGATCAATGAGCTACGCCCGCCCTCTTCTCTTTTTTGCCGGTGTTTTTCAAGTTCTTGCTCGGCCGTTCTTCTACTAAGATATTTTTTTGCGTATGGCGCCACATCGCCGTAACGATAAATTTCTAACCCTTGCCATAGCCGCGAAACATGAGCCTCAAAGTCGGGCAAATTGGGGAAACGCTCAAGCAAGGGTTGAAGTTGGTCTTTAACCTGCCGCTTGCTTGCTCTTAGATCGACGCTTAGAATCAAGAATTCCTCGCTCCGAAGATGTTTGAGCGCATTTTTCGTTTTAACTTGACGCGGATCTCGCAAACCAGATTTTTCCGCCTTCTCCCACTGACAATTTAATTGCCGTTTAATATCCTCTTCGGCTACTTTGCGGGAGATGTTTCTTGAAATCCATAAAACAATACGCCCCCTCCCGCGTTCCTTCTCATCAAAGCGCATTTCCCCGGTCCGTTTCTGTTTTTTCCAAAGTTCCGGTTGACTCTCGGCCCAGGCCCGTAGAGGCCATTGAAGAAAAACGCCCAAAGCGTCCACGTAATCATACGGACATTTGTTCACTTGGCAGAGCCATTGCGCTGCGCGTTTGGCCTCCCGCGAGAGTTTCGGAAACCTGGGGTACGGCCATATTCGCCTCTGCGCCTCGGGCCATTCTCGATCTAAAGCGGCTTTCTCCTGCGCATAATCCTTCCGCTCCTTAAACGGAATGGAGAAGGCCGGATCAGTCAAAAACAGCTGCGTTTTAAAATTCCACTTCCGGCCCAGCTTAACCAGCCAGCGCCATATTTGGACCTCGGGAGTTCTACTGTCAGAATCGCCGAAAAGAGCCGGAAGCGTCTTTTTTTTCGAGGGCAGTTTTTCCCACCACTCGACGAATTTTTTATTTGCTTCCCAATCCCTGCGGTACTCGGGGGAACTTCGCACCGCTTCCCAGGCCGTCAAAGCGCGAATGATTCGCTCCCATTCCACGTCTAGGGCAGTTTTACGCGCCATAAGCACAATACAGCAAATTCCAGTTGACAAGCGCGAGCCCGTCCCGCTATTGTCCTATCCGAGTTTGAAGACGGCTCTCTTTGAACTCACAGAGCCGCCGGTCTGGCCCGGGAAGAGCCAAGACATCGTTCCCGGGTTCCACACGAGGATCGGCGGCTCGCCTGTTTTTCTGGTATTGATTTTTAAACAGGTGGAAGGGTAGAATGCTCTAAGTCGTTTTGGCTGAAAGCCCGTAAGCCTTTCATTCAGGGAAGGTTGCGCTCTTGTCCCAAAGGGACAGGGCACACACGAGTACGGAAAGTCAGCCGCCAGATGTACCCATGTTTCGGCATGGGGAACGGGCGGCGTACTTTTCCGGGTTACTCGTGTGGCTCGGGATTGGACGTCCGCCTCATTTTTTGGGCGGACGAATTAAGGAGGAAAAACGTCATGCCCAAAAAACTCAGTCCCTTCGCTTTAATTCTAGCCGCCGCGTTGGCCGCTCCTGCCATGGGCGCGGCTCAGCCCGTGGAAGTATCGCCGGGGCAGAATATTATCGTGGTCATGGGTTCCGGCACGTCCATCCCCGCAGGAACAGAATTGAACGCGCAAGTCGTTTATGAAAACGCCGAAGGCCTGCGCTTCTCAACGCCGGATAGGGGAATGTTTTTCGTGAAGTGGGACCATATCCGACGCATTGGTTTACAAAGCGCCGCCCAACCCGCCGCGCCTTCCGCCGCCTCGAACGTTTCCCAGACGCAGGGTGTCGGCTCGTCTATTGTATCTAACGCCGCATCTCCCTTGCCCACCCGCGGACTTTCCATGTCCGGGACTTACAGCAACGCCCCCAATTATGGGGATCACGGATGGAATAAGAGCGGCGATCAATCGGAATTTTCAAACCCCGATGAGGAAAACACGGACCCAAACAGCGGCCGCTGGCGGTTATTCCTCGGCTTTGATTATCTGGGAACCGGCAACACCGCCAAAAATACCCGGGATGGACTAGGTCCGGTGTGTAATGCATCTTTGGCATACGATCAAGCGCATGGAGGAACGGCGACCTCATGCTCGGATTCCGCGACTGTATTTGGAGCGGAAGGATTCCGCATAGGAGCTTTCCGCGATTATTCCAGAAGCGTAGATTGGGGAGCCAGCATCGGATATTTAAACGGCGGCCCGCAGGGAGTCGGAAGCGGAAGTATAAGTTTGAACGACAACGCCGGAGCCAACCTCGCCGCACATGACAGCACTGTGCGCCTTTTAGGCGAGGCGCGTAAGACCTGGAATCTCCATTATGATGGCTTGGCTTTACGCCTGGGGGCCGGACTGGGGATCGCCGTGGATAATCAAACGATTGACTGTTCCCCGACAGGCCAAGCGGTCGCCGGAGCGTGCGGAGACGCTGGATCTCCTTCGGAGACCAGCTACGGATGGCTGACCTGGGAGCTTTCGCCCGCCCTCGTTTACAAGGATTTCAGCCTGGGCTTGCGCTATGTCGGCTTCGGCCGAAGCAAGTTCACGCCCTGGAACACTTTCGGCGGCTTCCTCGGCCTTGATTTCCGATAAGACGAAGCGGCGCAACGGGAGCAGCCAGCGGAAGATTTCCATTGAATTCATTGGCCGCTTCTGTTATCCTAAAAGCATGAGCCTGACTTACCAGATCGTCATCCATAAAAGCAAATACGGCTATCATGTCGAATGCCCGGCGCTCCCCGGCTGCGTATCCCAGGGCGCTACTCGCGCGGAAGCCCTGGAAAACATCAAGGACGCCATCTATGCCTACCTGATGATGATACGGAAAGAAACCCGCGCCCAAGACACCGCGCAAGTGCGAGTTGCCGTCTGAGTGCTTTTCACCGATCTCTCTTCCGAGCGCCTCATCCGCGCTCTGCACAAGGCAGGCTTTCGCGTTATCCAAGAAGGCAAGCACGTCGGACTTTCTGACGGATTCCATCGGCTCACCATTCCCCGCCACAAAAGGCTCAATCCCTACACCGTCAAGGCCATAATTCGTCATGCCGGATTGACCGATCACCAATTTCAGGAACTGCTTTAAGCCGCCGCTTGGTGGCCTGGGTGGTGGCCAAAATCAAGGCAAGCCGGGCAAACTTCCTAAAACTCCCCAAAACCGCCTAAAGTCTTCATCGTCGAAAAGCCAACTCGGGCAAAGGCAGGCGACAACTTTTCGGCGGGTTCGAAGCCACGTGCTCTATCCATTGAGCTACGGGCCCGTCCGGCGATTCTACAATAATAATCGGCCGTAGTCAGGCGCGGCCGGCTTTTGATATGATCTGATTTATTATCAGGAGGAATCACCGTGGGCGGACACTCTCACTGGGCCGGAATCAAGCATAAGAAGGCGATCACCGACGCCAAGAAGGGCAAGGTGTGGACCAAAATCGTGCGCGAAATCACGATGGCGGCCCGCATGGGCGGAGGCGACCCCGGCGCCAACCCGCGCCTGCGCCGCGCCGTCGACGACGCTCGCGCGTCCAACATGCCCTCCGACAACATCAAGCGCGCCATCCAGAAAGGCACGGGCGAGCTCGAAGGCGCGGCCTACGAGGAGCTGGTCTACGAGGGCTACGGCCCCGGCGGCACCGCGATTTTAGTCCAAGTGACCACCGACAACCGCAACCGCACCGGCAACGAGATCGCTCTCATTTTCACCCAAAACGGCGGCAACAAAGGCGAGGTCGGCTGCGTGGGCTGGATGTTCAAGGCCCAGGGCCTCATCGCCGTGGCCAAGAGCGCGGCCCCGGACGAGGACGCGGTCATGTCCAGGGCCTTGGATTTGGGCGCGGAGGACTTCTCCGCCGAGGACAAAGAGAACTACGAGATTTACACCGACCCCAAGGACCTGGACAAGGTCAAGGACGGCCTGGCCGCGGCGGGCCTGACCGCGGCGTCGGCCGAAATCGTGATGAACCCGTCGACGCGCGTTCCGCTGGGCGAGGCGGACGCCCAAAAGGTTTTGGCGCTCATCGACGCCTTGGAGGAGAACGACGACGTGATGAAGGTCCACGCCAATTTCGACATCCCGGACGAGGTGCTCTCCAAACTGGGATGAGCGCTTCCGTTTTGGGCGTCGACCCGGGAGTCTCCGAGACCGGCTGGGCCGTTCTCGAAGCGGCGGACGGAGCGCCGCGCCTCATGGCCTCGGGGCTCGTCAAGACCTACCCCGAGACCGAATTTCCCGAGCGGCTGACCTTCCTGCACAGTTCGCTGGCCGCGCTCATCGAGGAGCACGAGCCGTCCTCCATGGCCATCGAGGAAATGTTTTTCATGAAGGCCGCCCACACCATCCGCAAGACGCTCCAAGCCCGCGGCGTCCTCATTCTGGCCGCGGCCCAGCGCGGGCTTCCCATCCGCGAATACAACCCCCGGACCATCAAGCTTTCCCTGACCGGCAGCGGCCAGGCCAAGAAGCCGCAGATTCAAAGCGCGGTCAAGCGCGCCCTGGGCCTCTCGGACATCCTGCGCCCGGACGACGTCTCGGACGCCGCGGCCATTGCTCTCTGCCACCTGCGCTCGGAGCGCTCCTCGCGCCTGCGCGTCCTGGAGCGGCACGGAGCCCGGGCATGAGCGCGGCCAAGCCATGATCGCGTCCTTGCGCGGCAGCGTCTCGTCCCGGACCAAGGAAAGCGTCGTCTTGGACGTGGGCGGCGTCGGCTACGAGGTCTACATGACGTCCTCCGACCTGGCCCGTCTGCCGGAAGCCGGCCAGGAGGCCCTCGTTCTCATCGAGGAATCCTTCGCCATGTACGGCGGCGGACCGACTCTCTACGGATTTTTGGCGCCGGTCGAAAAGGCCATGTTCTCCACGTTCCGGGACCAAGTGCCCTCGACCGGGGCGAAAAAAGCGCTCGAGTACCTCGAGCGCGCCTCCAAGTCGCTGCCGGATTTCAGGCGCGCGGTGCTGGACAAGGACTCCAAGATGCTCTGCGCGGTCTTCGGGTTCACCAAGAAGACCGCGGACAAGCTCATCGCCGCGCTCAAGGACAACATGGAGGCCATCAGCGTGCCGGGCCAGGCGCGCCTGGCCCGGGCCGACGGCGACGGCGCGCCGGCGAGCGGCGCGCTCTCCCAAGCGTTGGGCGCCTTGTCCGCTTTAGGATACCGCCCTTCCGAGGCGCGCGCGGCGCTTGAAGCCGTGGCCGGCGAAACGGGAGGCCGCGCCCTGCCGGTCGAGCAAATGGTGCGCTTGGCGCTCAAGAAACTGTGACGGCTAAAAACGAGGCGGACGCCGTGCTGGGCGCCCAAAAGCAGCCCAGCGACGAGCCCTTGGACCGCGCGCTGCGGCCCAAGACCTTGGACGAGTTCATCGGCCAGGATCACCTGAAGGAAAACCTCAAGGTTTTCCTGGAAGCCGCCAAGAACCGCAAGGAGCCGCTCGACCACTGCCTGTTTTATTCCCCCCCGGGGCTGGGCAAGACCACGCTCGCCAACATCATGGCCCGCGAGATGGGCGTCAATCTGCGCACCTCCTCGGGCCCGGTCCTGGAGCGCGTCGGGGACTTGGCCGCGCTCCTGACCGACCTCTCCGACGGCGACGTGCTCTTCATCGACGAAATCCACCGCTTGAATCCCCTGGTCGAGGAGTCGCTCTATCCCGTCATGGAGGACTACACGTTTTTCATCTCGACCGGCAAAGGGCCGACGGCCGAGACCTTGAAGCTCGCGGTGCCGCGCTTTACCTTAATCGGCGCCACGACGCGCGCCGGGCTTTTGACCGGGCCCCTGCGCGACCGCTTCGGCATCATCGGCAACCTCAATTTCTACGGCGAGAAGGAGCTCTCGGACATCGTCCGGCGCTCGGCTCAAATCCTCGGCATCACGACGGAAGGCGACGGGGCCGGCGAAATCGCCCGGCGCTGCCGCGGCACCCCGCGCATCGCCAACCGGCTTTTGCGCCGCGTGCGCGACTTCGCCGAGGTCAGGGGCGAGGGCAGCATCACCGCCCCTGCCGCGCGCTATGCCTTGGACCGCTTGGAGGTCGACCCCCTGGGCTTGGACGCCATGGATAGAAAAATTTTGGAGGCCATCATCGACAAGTTCGAGGGCGGACCCGTCGGCGTCGAGAGCCTGGCCATCGCGGTGAGCGAGGAAATCGACACCCTGACCGACGTCATCGAGCCCTTCCTCATCCAGTCCGGGTTCATCTCCCGGACGCCGCGCGGACGCACCGCCACCTCCAGAGCTTATGCCCATCTTGAACGCACACCGCCGCCCAAACCCCGGGAGCTGTTCTAGCCTTTTCGCCGCCTTCGGCGTCCTGGGTCTCTTTCTCTTCGCGTCCCCGGCCCGGGCGAAGAAAAGCCTGCGCATCCTGAGCTCCGATTTCGTGCCGGCGACGCGGCCCTCCATCCGCAAAATCCGCATCGGCGTCATCCTGCACGCGGACAAAATCCGCCTCGCCTGCCGGGGCCGCTGCACCTTCGACGACGCCGCGGGCAAGCTCTACTACCTCGTTCCCGGCAAGAAGTACGACGTGCGGGCCTTGAAAGACGGCCTCAAGCTCGGCGGCCTCGTCATCGGCCCCCGCACGACCATCCTGACCAAGAGGATGACCGACTGCGCGCTTTTGAACGGCCGCTGCTACCGCGGCAAGCTCGTGCTGCGGCGCGACGCGGACGGCGCCGTGACCGCGGTCGACGTGCTCGACATCGAGGACTACCTGATGGGCGTGCTCCCGGGCGAGATGGACCCCTCCTGGCCGCTCGAGGCCTTGAAGGCCCAGGCCGTCGTCGCGCGCACCTACGCCTACACCCAATTGGACAAGTACGAGGACGAGGGCTACGACTTGACCGGCGACACCCGCTCCCAAATGTTCGGAAGCTTGGGCCAGGTCCCTTTAAGCGTCCGCGAAGCGGTCAACGAGACCTCGGGCCAGGTCCTGGGCTACAAGGGGCGGATACTAGACGTCTACTACCACTCCTGCTCCGGCGGACACACCGCCGACGAGGCCGAAATATGGGGCGGCGCCGAGCCGCCGCCGCCCTTGCGCGGGGTCCGCGACCCTTACAGCCGCGGCTGTCCCGACTACGACTGGAAGGCCTACGTCCCCTTGTCCAAGGTCCTCGCGGCCATCGAGCCCGGAAGCCTGCTGGCCGGCCCCCTGGAGTCCTTCCGCATCGGCCACGAATACTGGGACGGCTACGTGAAGAACTTCGTCGCCGGCATCGACGGCGATCCGATCCCGATCGCGGCGAGCAAGTTTCGCCGGCGCATCGGCGCCTATTGGCTCAAGAGCGACCGCATCTACCGCATCCGGGTGCTCTCAGACTCGGTCGAGTTCGAGGGCCACGGCCTGGGCCACGGCGTGGGCTTAAGCCAATGGGGCGCGCGCGATCTGGCCAAGCTCGGCCGCAGCTACCAGCGCATCCTGAAATTCTATTTTCCCGGATCCTACCTCGCGGTGGTGGTGCAGTGAGCCGCCGCCTCGCGGATTACGATTTCGAGTTCCCCGAGGAGCTCATCGCCTCCGAGCCCGCGGAGCCGCGCGACTCGGCCAAGCTCATGGTGGTCGACGCCGGCACCGGCCGCCGCGAGCAAGCCGTCTTTAGCGACTTGGCCCGGTGGCTCAAGCCCGGAGACTGCCTGGTCGTGAACGCGAGCAAGGTCCTGCCCTGCCGCCTCTTGGGCAAGAAGGCGACCGGCGGCCGCGCCGACGTGCTCTTGGTCAAGGAATTGGAGGCCGGAACCTGGACGGCGCTTTCCTCGGGCTTGAAGCCGGGAACGGCTCTGGTCTTTGGGGCGGAGGGCGAAGACTCCGCGCGCGCCGAGGTTCTCTCCTTGAACGACGACGGGGAATACGTCCTGCGTTTCGACGCCCCCGACCTCATGGCGTTTTTGCGCCGCCGCGGCCTCGCCCCCCTGCCGCCGTATATTTCCAAGCGGAAAAAAGAATTTGCCGGCGACCGCGAGCGCTACCAGACCGTCTACGCGGAAAAAGAGGGCTCCATCGCCGCGCCGACCGCCGGCCTGCATTTCACGCCCGGGCTCCTGGAGAACTTGGAGCGCTCCGGCGTCCGCGTCGCCAAGCTCGTCCTGCACGTCGGCCGGGGCACGTTTCGCCCCATCGTCGCGGACGACGTGGAGGCGCACGAGATGCTGCCGGAGCACTACCTTCTGCCGGCAGAGGAAGCCCGAAAGATTTCCAGCGCGGCGGCTTCGGGAGGCCGCGTGGTCGCGGTCGGAACCACCAGCATGCGGACCATCGAATCTTTGGCCCGGCGCCCGGAGGGCTTCGGCCCCGGCGAGGGCTGGACGGATTTGTTCATCCGGCCGGGGCACGAGTTTAAAATCGCCCGAGGACTCATCACCAATTTCCACTGGCCCAAATCCACGCCGCTGCTTTTGGCCTCGGCGTTTCTGGGCCGCGAAAAGCTCCTTGAGGCCTACCAGGAAGCCTTCCGCGAACGCTTCCGCCTGTTCTCCTACGGCGACGCGATGCTGATTTTAAAATGACTGAAAACTTGCCCCCTCACTTTAACCCTCTCCCTTTAGGGAGAGGGCAGGGTGAGGGTAATGCCGTATTCTCCGTTCTCGCCCAGGACTCCTCGTCCAAGGCGCGCGCCGGGGTGCTGCGCACGCCGCGCGGCGAGGTGCCGACGCCGGTCTTCATGCCGGTCGCGACCCAGGCCTCGGTCAAGACCGTCTCGCAGGAGGACTTGAAGCTTCTGGGCGTGCGCGCGATTCTGGCCAACAGCTACCACCTCTACCTGCGGCCGGGCCTGGACACCGTCAAGGCCGCGGGCGGCCTGCATAAATTCATGGGCTACGACGGCATGATCCTGACCGATTCGGGCGGCTTCCAGGTCCTGAGCCAGGCCGGCCTGCGCGACATCGACGACGACGGCGTGAGCTTCCGCTCGCACATCGACGGCAGCGCGCACCGCTTGACGCCCGAGAAAGTCATCGAGATTCAGTCCGCGCTGGGCTCGGACTGCTGGACCACGCTGGATCACTGCCCGCCCTATCCGTCCTCCGAGAAGGAAGCCGAGGCGGCCTTGGGGCGCACGCTGCGCTGGACCGAGCGCTCCGTGCCGGCGCTCAACCGCGCGCGCGAGAGCGGCAAAGAGTGCCTGTTTTTTCCCATCGCGCAGGGCTCGTTTTTTCCGGAGCTGCGCCGGCGCGCGGCCGAGCACATGGGCGAGATTCCCGCCGACGGCGTGTCCATCGGCGGATTCTCCGTGGGCGAGCCCAAGGACATGACCTGGGACATCCTGAGCCGCACGACCGAGTTCCTGCCCAAGGACAAGCCGCGCTACTTGATGGGCGTGGGCACGCCCGAGGATTTGTGGAGCGCCGTGGCCTGCGGCATCGACATGATGGACTGCGTGTATCCCACCCGCGTGGCCCGTAACGGCGGCGTGATGACCCGGCGCGGGCAGTTCAACATCGGCAACAGCCCTTTTAGGAAGGATTTCTCGGCGCTGGATCCCGACTGCGGGTGCTTTGTCTGCGCCGGCTACAGCCGCGCCTACTTAAGCCACCTGTTCCGCGCCAAGGAATTGGCGGCGCTGCGGCTCCTGACCTTCCACAACCTGCAGCTCATGGCGGACGTCGCCGCGCAGATTCGCCGCGCCATCGTGGAAGGCCGGTTCACGGACGAGCGCAAGCGCTTCCTGTCCGTCTTCCGCGCGGCCAAGTCCTAACGACGGCTCTACTTGCCCTGGTTGTCGGTCGCGCGGATGAAGGCCGCCACGTTGTCGTGGAGCTTCACGAGCGCCGGCTGGTGCACGTAGACCATGTGGCCCGACTGGTAGAAGCGGAACGAGATGTTCTTGAAGAGCTTCCTGGGAATCTGCAGGTGGCGCATCTCGTAAACCGCCGCCTCGAAGGGCGTGGCCAGATCGAAGTAGCCGGCGTTCAAGAGAACCTTTAGGTCCGGATTCTGCTTCATCGCGTCGGCCAGGTCGGGCATCACGTTGGGCGTGGAGCTCTCGTTGCCGTAAGGCGGCTGGAGAACCGTGAAGTTCCAGTGCTCGATGCTGTCGATTTCCGGCTTGTAGATCTCGTCCGTGCTGTAGTCGAGAACCTTGTGGGCGTAATTGTTGAAGGCGGAGACGTAGGCCGAGCTGATGGCGGCGCCCTGCGGGTCGTAGTTCGCCTCCTTGCTCAGCGGATCGAGCGTGGGGCCCGAAAAGCGCGTGTCCAAGCGGCCGACCGTATCGTCCGAGTCGCCCTCCAGGTTCTTCTCGAATTCCCCACCGTCGATGCGCAGATTGGCCTTGAGGATATAGGAGACCGGGAGGCCCGTGTAGTCGTGCAGCTTCTCCGCGACGGCCTGCTTGGTCTTGGGATCCAGCCCCAAGCCGGCGTTCAAGGCCTGGGCGTAGCCGCCGGTCGAGAACGCCTTGACCTCGCCCAATAAGGCGTCCAAATCCTTATACCGCGCGGGCAGCTTGTGGTGATACCACGCCGTGGCCGCGTAGGTCGGCAGGGCCAGGACGTAGGGCAAATCGATGGCCGGGTTGGTCTCGGGGCCGTCGACGCTCAAGTCGTAGTTGAGGATTTGGGACAAGAGGATGACGCCGTTGAAATCCACGTCGTCGTCGGTCTCCAGGCGGTCGACCAGGATGGCCGAGCGGGTGGTGCCGTAGCTCTCGCCGAAAAGATACTTGGGCGAGTTCCAGCGCCCGTACTTGGAGAGAAACTGCAGGATGAACTGGGCGAAGGCGTGCGCGTCCTGGTCCATGCCGTAGAAATTCTTCTGGGCGTCCTTGCCCGCGATGCGGGAGAATCCCGTGCCCGGGGCGTCGATGAACACCAAGTCGGTGGCGTCCAGCAGGCTCCAATCGTTGTTGACCACCTTGTAGGGCGCGGCCGGCGTATGCGCGTCGTCCAAGGTGACCACGCGGCGGGGCCCGAAGGCGCCCATATGCAGCCAGACCGTGGAGGAGCCGGGGCCGCCATTATAAAGGAAGGTGACGGGGCGCGTGGCCGGATCGGCGCCTTTCTTGAAGTAAGCCACGTAGAACATGGAGGACTCGGCCGGGGGCGTCTTCAAATCGTTCTTGGCGGCCTCGGAGCCCGGCACGGGCGGCACGTCGTCCCAGGCCTTGGCGTGCACGACCAGGGTCCCGGCCACGGCCGTGTAGTCGATGCGCTTGCCCTCGACGGTCACGGAGCCCTCGGTGGTCTTCTCGCTGGGCTTGAAGAAATCCAGGACTACGGGCTTTCCCGAATCATCCGGCGCGGATTTTTTCGCTTTGTCCGCGGCGAAAGCGGGCAGGACGGCGGCGGCGAGCGAAAAGGCCGCGGCGAGGGCGCAGAGTTTCTTCATCACGTTCTCCTTATTTGGCGTTAAAACGGATTTCCATCCTACCAAATTATCGCGGCGGGGCAACGCTATTGCCGCGTCCCCCGCTGCCCCCGCCTTGACTCGCACAATCGAGTTCGCTAAAATCTGCCACCATGAATAATATACACGGCGGAGAAGCCAACCTCATCCTTCCCAACCTTTCTCAGGTCGCTTTCCTGGGCGTGCCCGGGCACCACTTGCTGATGTACGGGCTTATCTTCTGCGGCCTCGGGCTGCTTTTCGGCCTTTACATGTACAACCAGATCAAGAACCTGCCCGTGCACCGCTCGATGGCGGACGTCTCCCACATCATCTGGGAGACCTGCAAGACCTATCTCTTCGAGCAGGGCAAGTTCCTGATGCTGCTCTGGGCCTTCATCGCCGCGGTCATCATCCTTTACTTCGGCGTGCTGCTGCACTACTCCGCGGCCCGCGTCGCCATCATCCTGGCCTTTTCCGTGCTCGGCATCCTGGGCAGCTACGGCGTGGCCTGGTTCGGCATCCGGGTCAACACCTTCGCCAACTCCCGCACGGCCTACGCGAGCCTGGGCGGCAAGGCGCTGCCGGTCTACTCGATTCCCGAGCGCTCCGGCATGAGCGTGGGCATGATGCTCATCTCGGTCGAGCTGCTGATGATGCTCGTCATCCTGCTTTTCGTCCCCGGCGCCTACGCGGGGCCCTGCTTTATCGGTTTCGCCATCGGCGAGTCCCTGGGCGCGGCCGCGCTGCGCATCGCCGGCGGCATCTTCACCAAAATCGCCGACATCGGCTCCGACCTCATGAAGATCGTCTTCCACGTGAAAGAAGACGACCCGCGCAACCCGGGCGTCATCGCCGACTGCACGGGCGACAACGCCGGCGACTCGGTGGGCCCGACGGCCGACGGCTTCGAGACCTACGGCGTGACGGGCGTCGCTCTTATCACCTTCATCCTGCTGGCCGTCCCGCAGGACGTGGTCAAGGTGCAGCTGCTGGTCTGGATTTTCGTCATCCGCATCGTCATGCTCGTGGCGGCGGCGGCGGCCTACTACATCAACTCCGCGTTTGTCTCCAGCCGCTACGCCGAGGTCAAGAAGATGAACTTCGAGACGCCTCTCACGATGCTGGTCTGGCTGACCTCGTTTGCCTCAATCGGCCTGACCTTCGCCATTTCCCGCGCGCTCATCCCGGTGGTCAACGGCAACTCGACGCTGTGGTGGAAGCTCTCCCTCATCGTGTCCTGCGGCACCTTGGCCGGCGCGCTTATCCCCGAGCTGGTCAAGGTCTTTACCTCCACCGAGTCCCGCCACGTGCGGGAAGTGGTCGCCTCGGCCAAGGAAGGCGGCGCGTCCTTGGACATCCTCTCGGGCCTCACCGCGGGCAACTTCTCCTGCTACTACCTGGGCTTGGCCATGGTGGCCTTGATGGCCATCGGCTCCTGGGTGAGCCTGCACGGCTTGGACGGCATCATGCTGGCGGGGCCGGTCTTCGCCTTCGGCTTGGTGGCCTTCGGATTTCTGGGCATGGGCCCGGTCACCATCGCGGTCGACTCCTACGGCCCGGTGGCGGACAACGCGCAGTCGGTCTACGAGCTTTCCCTTATAGAGAAAGCCTCGGACGTGCGCGAGCAGGTCAAGAAGGACTTCGGCGCGGACTTGAACTTCGAGAGCGCCAAGGAGCTCTTGGAGGCCAACGACGGCGTCGGCAACACCTTCAAAGCCACGGCCAAGCCGGTCTTGATCGGCACGGCCGTGGTGGGCGCCACGACCATGATTTTCGCCACCATCATGGCGCTGACCGACGGCTTGACGGCCAACGTCGACAAGCTCTCCTTGTTGAACGCGCCCTTCGTGCTGGGCTTGATTTCGGGCGGAGCCATCATCTACTGGTTCACCGGCGCCTCGATGCAGGCGGTCACCACCGGGGCTTACCGCGCCGTCGAGTTCATCAAGGCCAACATCAAGCTCGAAGGCTCGGACAAGGCCTCCATCGCGGACAGCAAGAAGGTCGTGGGCATCTGCACCCAGTACGCGCAAAAGGGCATGCTCAACATCTTCATCGCGGTCTTCTTCGTGACGCTGGCGGCCGCCTTCGCCGATCCGTTCTTCTTCATCGGCTACCTGATCTCGATTGCCATCTCCGGCCTCTACCAAGCCATTTTCATGGCCAACGCCGGCGGGGCCTGGGACAACGCCAAGAAGCTCGTGGAAGTCGAGCTCAAGCAAAAGGGCACCGCGCTGCACGACGCCACCATCGTGGGCGACACCGTGGGCGACCCCTTCAAGGACACGTCCTCCGTGGCCTTGAACCCCATCATCAAATTCACCACGCTCTTTGGCCTCTTGGCCGTGGAGCTGGCCGTGCAGCTGACCGCCGCCCGCGGCGCGGCGCTGACCCACGGACTGGCCGTGGCCTTTTTCGCCGTGTCCTTCTACTTCGTCTACCAGTCGTTCTATGGGATGCGCATCCAGACCGACGGGGCCGCCGAGCGCGCCATCGAGCAAGCCCGGGAGGCGGACCGCGTTTCGGCGTAGCAACCGGCGTTTTTTGACATCCCGAACTTCCGAAATGCGTTGGTTCGGGACGTAAAAAACCTACGGCCTTTGGATGTTTTTTACGGCGCCCTTCCCTTTAAGGGCGGGAAGTTGCTAGAATCTGCGAGGCCGGTTTATTTAAAGGAGATTTCATGCAGTCTTCGCCCAGCCCGTTCATGAGCCTCATCCCCATCGTCGCCATCTTCGTCATTTTCTACGTCCTCCTCATCCGACCCCAGCACAAGCAGCAAAAAGCCCACGACAAGATGCTGGCCGACTTGAAGAAAGGCGACAAGATCATGACCACCGGCGGCCTTTACGGCGTCATCACGGGCATCAAGGGCAACGACCTCGAGGTCAAATTTTCAGAGACGGTCAAGCTGACGCTGGCCCGCTCCGCCGTGGCCAAGCTCATGCAGGCGCCGGCCGCGGGAACGCCGGGCCAGGAGCCAAACGCTCCGGCCAAGGAGGAAACGGCCGCTTAACCGGCCGCTCGCCCAGGCATGCACAACAAGAACCTGCAGATGAAGTGGGGCGCGGTCGGCCTCGTCACCGTCCTGGCTGTTTTCCTGCTCTATCCCACCATCAATTGGTACAGCACGCCCGCGCCGGAGCGGGCCCGCCTGGATCAGTACCACATGCGGCCGCACTGGCTCCTGAACCTGGGCTTGGACCTTAAGGGCGGCACCTCGCTTTTGATGGAGCTAGACGTCTCCAAACTTCCCCCCGGCGCGGACTTGAAGGACGCCGTGCAGCGCGCCATCGAGATCATCCGCAACCGCGTGGACCAGTTCGGCGTCACCGAGCCCCTGATCGCCCGGCAGGGCGACCGTTGGATCGTGGTCGAGCTTCCCGGCATCACCGACACCACCCAGGCCACCAACCTCATCGGCAAGACCGCTCTTCTGCAGTTCCAGATGGTCGACGCCTCGGAGGCCGGCCAAAAGGCGCTGAGCAAAATTTCCGAGCTTCCCGCCCCCCTCGTGAAGGGCAAAATCGCCCCGGCGGCGGCCAAGCTCGTGCCCAAGGGCGACGTCTTGGCCTCGGGCAAGGACGGCTCGCTCTATCTTTTGAACTCCGACGTGCCCCTGACCGGCGCCAACCTGGACAACGCCCGCGTGGACACCGGCGGCGACTACGGCATGCCGGAGGTGGCCTTCAGCTTCAAGCCCGCCGCGGCGGAGAAGTTCTCGAACCTCACCGCCGCCAACGTGGGCAAGGATATGGCCATCGTGCTTGACGGCGTGGTGCAGACCGCGCCCGTCATCAAGGGCCGCATCCCCGGCGGCCACGGCGTCATCGAGGGCAACTTCACCATCGACGAGGCCCGCGACTTGGCCATCGTGCTGCGCTCGGGCGCCTTGCCGGCCCCGGTCAACATCATCGAGGAGCAGACCATCGGGCCGACCGTGGGCGAGGACTCGATTCACAAGGGCCTCCTGGCCGCCGCCATCGGCGGCATTTTCATCCTGATTTTCATGCCGCTCTACTACAACGGCGCGGGCTTGATCGCCGACCTCGGGCTGGTCTTGAATCTCGTCCTGCTTCTGGCCTGCATGTCCTACTTCGGCGCGACCTTGAGCCTGCCCGGCATCGCCGGCATCGTGCTCTCCGTGGCCATGGCCGTGGACTACAACGTGCTGGTCTTCGAGCGCATGCGCGAAGAGCTCGCCCTGGGCAAGCCGATTCGCATCGCCATGGACATGGGCTTTGACCGCGCCTGGACCGCCATCATCGACTCCAACATCACCACGCTGATTTCGTCGCTGTTTTTGTTCCAATTCGGCAGCGGCCCCATCAAGGGCTTCGCCGTCACGCTGGCCCTGGGCCTGGTCATCTCCATCTTCACGGCCTTCTGGCTCACGCGCCTGATTTTCCAGACCTACCTCATGAACAGGGAAGTCACCACCTTAAGCGTCTAGAGAGAAAGCATGCAAATATTCCCCAAGACCCACTTCGACTTCATCGGCTGGCGCTGGAAATTCTTCGCCATCTCCGGAGTTCTCCTAGGCGGCAGCATCGTCTCCCTGGCCACCAAGGGCGCCAAGTACGGCATCGATTTCACCGGCGGGACCATCATCCAGGTCACGTTCCAGAATCCCGTGGACATCGGCGCGGTGCGTGCGGCCGTGGAGAAAAGCGGATTCTCCAATCCCGCCATCCAGCACTATTCCGGCACCAACACCTTCTCCATCCGGGTGCAGCCGCTTCCCGGCGAGTCCGCGGAGAGCTCGGAGCAGCAGCTAGACGCCTTGAAGACCTCCATCCCGAATAATTCCTTCACCATCGACTCAAAATCATACATCGGCCCGGCGGTGAGCCAGAACCTCTTCAAGAAGGCCGTCCTGGCGATTGTGTTCTCGCTTTTGGGCATCATCGTCTACCTGGCCTTTAGGTTCTCCAACCCCATCTGGGGCATCGCGGGCATCATCGCGCTGCTCCACGACGTGCTGGCGACCTACGGCCTGTTTTCCATCTGCGGGCTGGAGGTGGACCTGCTGATTATCTCGGCGCTCTTGACCATCGGCGGCTACTCCATCCACGACACCATCGTCATCTTCGACCGCATGCGCGAGAAAATGGGCGTCATGAGAAACGCCCCGCTCGATCAAGTCATCAACGAGAGCATGAACGAGACCCTCTCGCGCACCATCATCACCAGCGGCATCGTCTTGACCGTCGTGCTGGTGCTCTATCTCTTCGGCGGCCAAGTCATCCACAATTTCGCCCTGGCCTTGGTGTTCGGCACCATGGTCGGAACCTATTCCTCCATCGCGGTGGCGGCGCCCCTGGTCTACGAGTGGAACATCCGCAATTCCAAGAAGAAGCCGCAGGCCGCGCCGGCCGTCGCGGGGCCCAAGCCGGTCTCCAAGCCCATGGGAAAGAAGGGGCGATAATGAGAAAAATCATCGGCTTTCGCATCGACATCCGCGCGCATGAGGTGCTGCGCCGCGCCAAGAAGGCGGGCCTCAAGCCCGAGGACGCGGGCCTGGACTCCGGCAAGATTGATCTGCTCATCGCGGGCGCGATTAAATCCGCCAACCCCGCGGTGCTCTTCGAGACCTTTCCGCCGACCGACCCGGACTCGGCCCAGCTTTCCTCCATGCCGGGCCTGGCCTACAGCTTGATTCTCGCGACCTTGGGGCCGGGCTTTGAAACGGCCCAGGCCGCGGCCGAAACCTCCGCCCCCGACACCGCCGCCTGGCGGGCCGTCGTGCAGGAAGCGGGCCTTGAGGAAATTTTTCGCTTCGCGTCGGGCCTCATCGCGGACGAGGCGGCCAAGGAATCCTGCGAAATCTCGCCTCTCTCCAAGTTCACCGACGCCCCCGTGATAGAGCGGGCGCTGGCCAAAATCGACGCGGCTAAAATCGGCGTCTCCATGAGCGACGGTTCGCTGTCCCCGGCGCCTTCCTCGGCCGCAAGCCTGTCATGGCTGGCCAAATCCACGGCCAAAAGCCGCGGCCCCGGACGCTGACGCACTTTCCCATAGTGCGTCCGGGACCGCTCGGCCTCCGGCCTCGACCGCGGCAAGTAAGCCGCTGCGGCGCCGTCGCCCCGTCCCCGTCGCAAGCCGAGGCGACATGACATGAGCTTTCTCCGGCGCCTGTCCTGGCGAAGCCTGGTTCCCTACGTCGCCTACGCCTACATCGCCCTCGTGGGCCTGACCACGCGCTATAGAATCGAAAACGGCCATCACCGCGAGGATCTGCGCCGCGCGGGCAAGCGCTTCATCTACGTGTTCTGGCACCAGCGCCAGATTTTCCTGGTCTGGAGCCACCGCGGCGATCCCTCGTCGATTCTGGTCAGCCGCAGCAAGGACGGCGAGATGATCGCCAAGACCATGGCGCTGTTCTCCATCCGCACCTCGCGCGGCTCGTCCTCCCGCGGCGCGCTGGCTGGCCTGCGGGGCTTGGACGACGCGCTGAACTCCGGCCTTGACGCGGGCTTTACGCCCGACGGACCCAAGGGCCCGGCGCGGCAAATCAAGCCCGGCGTTCTTTATCTGGCGCAGAAAAACGGCGTGCCCATCCTTCCGCTCACCAACGCCTTGTCGCGCAAGCTGGAATTCAAGAAAAGCTGGGACCGTTTCCAGGTGCCGCTGCCTTTTGGCCGCGCGGTCGTCCGCTACGGCGCGCCCATCGTCATCGGGCCCGACGACGATTTGGCGCAAAAGGCCGCCGAGGTTAAGGCCGTCTTGGACGGCATCACGGACGAGGCCGAGCGCGCGCTGGCCGCATGATTCTTTTCGTCCTCGCCGTCGAGAACATTCTCTTCCCCCTGGTCGGCGCGGCCATCGTCTTGAAGTTCGCGCTCTCGCGGCGGCGCTCGCTCTTGAAGGACCTGCCCGCCGAGTTGGCCGAGCGCCTGGGCTTTGTGCCGCTGGAAACCTTGTCCAAGCTCGCGGGCCGCGAAACCATTTGGATTCACGCGGCCTCGGCCGGCGAGGTCGCGGCGGTCTCGGAGTTGATAGCGCGCATCAAAGCCCGCGGCGGCGAGCGCGCCGTGGCGGTCACCTGCTCGACCGCGGCCGGGCGCGACCGGGCCCAGGCTCTGCCTTGCGTGGACGCGGCGCTTTTGGCGCCCGTGGACTTCTACCCCGCGGTCTCGCGCTTCTTGCTCCAGATTAGGCCCGCCCTGCTTCTCATCGCCGAGACCGAGCTCTGGCCGCACATGATTGAACTCTCCGCCCGCCGCGGCGTCAAAATCGCGGTGGTCAACGGCCGCATCTCCAAGAAGAGCTTCGCCCGCGCCAGGCCCTTCGCGTTTCTCGCGCGCCCTTTTCTAAAGCGCCTGGACCGCGTCGCGGCGCAAAGCCAAGAGCACGCCGCGCGCTTTAAGGCCTTGGGCGCGCCGGCCGAGCGCGTGCGCGTCCTGGGCAACTTGAAATACGACGTCAGGCCCTCCGCGGGGCCCGTGGAGGCCGCGGCTAGCGCGCTCCTGGATATGGGCTGGGCGGAGTGCCCCATTTTCGTCGCGGGCAGCACGCACCCGGTCGAGGAAGACGCGGTCTTGGAGGCTTTTTTAGGCGCGAAGGAGAAAGTCCCCGCCTTGAAGCTCGTGCTGGCCCCGCGCCACGTGGAGCGGGCCCATGAGGCCGCGCAGAGCCTCAAGCGCCGCGGCGTCGCGTTTAAAGTCTGGTCCAAGCTGGAGCCCGGCGTCGAGCGAAAGTCCGCGGACGCGCTGCTGCTTGACGCCATGGGCGTTTTGTCCGCCTTCTACGGCCGCGCGCTATTGTCCTTCGTGGGCGGCACCTTGGTTCCCATTGGCGGGCATAACATCCTGGAGCCCGCGTTGGCGGGATGTCCGGTGGCCTTCGGGCCGCACACGGCCCACGTGGAGGAAGTCGCGCGCATTTTGCAGGACGCGGGCGGCGGCTTTAAAGTCCGCGACGCCGGGGAGCTGGCCATGAAGTTGGAAAGCCTGGCCGCGCTGCCGGACAAGGCCCGGCTCGCGGCCAGAGCCGCCCAAGACGCCGCCGCAAGCCTTCAAGGCGCGGTCGGGCGCACGCTCGACTACCTCGAAGACTGGCTCTAAGCCGGCGGCCTAAACCCGATGACGATTTCCTTCCCCGCTTTCAAACAACAACACGCCACATAATAGAACTCGCAACATAACCACGCATGATGAGGATGCGCCGTTCCACGGCCTCGGCCGGCGAAAGATGCCCCATGCCTCATATACGGCCGACCCCGCGAAAAAGTTCCTTGGCGGGAAACGGATTCGCGGCGCGATGCTAAGCGGCGCGCGCCGCGCGCCCGTCCGGCCCGTCCTCCGGCCTTGGCGGCTGGGACGACGGCGGCACGTGCGGCGGCATCATCCGGCCCCCCCGCCGCGATCCAGCGCACGCCATAGGTCGGAGCCCTGCCCGGCCGCGGTCAACGCCTGCGCGAAATTCTTGACCGCCTGGCCGTAGAGCTTTTGCAGGGCGTCGGCCATGACCTCGGCCGGGCGGCGGCCGTTTAAGTCCTCGGCCTGGGTGAAGGTCCCGCCCCAAACCGGGTCGGCGAAAGGCGGATTTCCCGGCAAGGTCCCGTAGGCGTCTATCTCCAGGCTCAGGCTCACGCGCCCGCGGGCCAGGTCCGAATAGTCCAGCGTCGCGTCCAGGACGCGGCCGCGGAAAAGCAGGTTGTCGCCCGCGTTGTCGGCCAGAATGTCGGCCGAGCCCGCGTCCGTCTCGGGGATGACGGCTTGGGCGTCGTCCACCACGTTGGAGCTGGAAAGCTCCGCGGCCAAGGCCCGGGCCAGGACCTCGGGCGAGAGCCGCGGCCAGCCCACCGAGCCCGCGCGCGCCAGGTTGGCCGAAAAGGTCCGCGCGCCCGCGGCGCCCTGGGCCCGGAAAGTGAAGTCCGAATCGGTGTCGTCCGCGAAGGGCTCCACGCCGGCCTTCAAGTCAAAATACATCCCGTTTTCGTCCTGCGGGAAAAAGGCGTTGCGGGCCATGAGCGGCGCATTGGGCGTGTAGGCCAGCTTGGGCCTGGCGCAGCCGGAGAGCAGGGCCAGCCCCCATATTAAGGAAGGAAAAAGACGCGCCAGCGTCGAGTTAGAATCTCGATTTAAACTCATTTTCGGCTATCCAGGGGGTATACACCCCACTACCCCCTACTACTCCCCCCACTACTCCCTCGACGGGGGTAGTAGTGGGGTATACCCCTATCTACCCCCTATCCACCCACCCATTGGTACCGGTCGCCGCCCAAACTCTTGACCGACCCTTCCACGATGAGCCGGCTGATATGGCCTCGCGTTTCGTCCGCGGAAAGCCCGGTTTTTTGCGCGATATCCTGGGTCGAAAAGGCGCCCTGTTGTTGGCAGGCCTGGGCGACCATTTCCGCGGCCTTCTTTTTGGCGTCCTCGTCACCGTCCGCGGTTGAGCCCCCGCCTTGTCCGCCGCCTTGTCCGCCGCCGCTGCCCCCGCCCGCGGGCGCCGGATCGGGCGGCGCCCAGCCCGGGCCTATCAAGCCCGCGGCGCGCAGCCCGGCCGAGCCCTTGGAGAGCGCGAAGACCGCCAGCACCCACTTGAGCGTCAGGTAGAGATCGCCCGGCCAGCACACGGGATAAATCAGCGCGTCCCAGGCCCAGAGCAGGGCCGCCAAGCCAATCCAGGCCAGCACGAAAAACTCGCCGGTCAGGCGCTCGGCCAATTTCTCGCGCGAGCCGCGGTAGGCGCTCCATTTTTCGCCCTCGCGCAGCGAGGCGTAGGCCGAGAGGACCAGGTAGTAGCAGGAATAAATGCCGGTGAAGGAATGCCAGCGGCCTTGGGAGAGCCCCTCGGCCAGCGCGTTTGCCAGGCAGACCGCGCCCAAAAGGTCCGCGCCCCAGCGCAACTCGCGGCTCATCCCGTAGGCGTCCCGGGCCATGGCGGAAGTATAGCCTAAAAAAACCGCGTGTCAATGGGAGGGCGGGCGGCGATCGAAAATGGCATAATTCGTCCATGCCGCGTCCAACCAAGCAAGCCGGAAACGGCTCCAGCGGCGCCAACCTGGGCTTCGAAGAGAAGCTCTGGCAGGCCGCCGACAAGATGCGCGGCCACATGGACCCGGGCGAATACAAGCACGTCGTCCTGGGGCTCATCTTCCTCAAATACATCTCGGACGCTTTCAAGGAGCGCCGCGATTTCCTGGTGCGGGAAACGGCCATTCCCAAAAGCGAATACTACGTCAAGAACCCCGGGGAACGCGACCGCGTCGCCGAGGAGAGAGACGAGTACGTCGCTGAAAACATTTTCTGGGTCCCCAAGGCCGCGCGCTGGACGCATTTGCAGGACCGAGCCAAGGAGCCGGCCATCGGCAAGCTCTTGGACGACGCCATGACGGCCATCGAAAAGGAAAACCCGACGCTTAAAGGCGTTCTGCCCAAGGACTACGGCCGGCAGTCCCTGGACAAGCAGCGGCTCGGCGAACTCATCGATCTGGTCGGCAAAATCGGCCTGGGCGACCAGGAGAGCCGCTCCAAGGACATCCTGGGCCGCGTCTACGAATATTTTTTGAGCAAGTTCGCCGGCGCCGAGGGCAAGACGGGCGGCGAGTTCTACACCCCGCGCTGCGCGGTCCGGCTGCTGGTCGAGATGATTGAGCCCTACAAGGGCCGGGTCTACGATCCGTGCTGCGGCTCTTCCGGCATGTTCGTGCAGAGCGAGGAGTTCATCAAGGCCCACGGCGGCCGCATCGGCGACCTTTCCATTTTCGGCCAGGAATCCAACCACACGACCTGGCGGCTGGCCAAGATGAACCTCGCCCTGCGCGGCATCGAGGCGAACCTGGGGCCGAGCAACGCGGACACCTTCCACAACGACCTGCACAAGGACTTGAAGGCCGACTTCATCCTGGCGAACCCTCCCTTCAACATGAGCGATTGGGGCGGCGAGCGCCTGACCAACGACGTGCGCTGGAAATACGGCGTGTCGCCCTCGGGCAACGCCAACTTCGCCTGGGTCCAGCACATGATCCACCACCTGGCTCCGCGCGGCATCGCGGCTTTCGTGCTGGCCAACGGCTCCATGTCCTCGAACCAGTCCGGCGAGGGCGTCATCCGCCGCAAAATCGTGGAGGCGGACCTGGTCGACTGCATGATTGCGCTCCCCGGCCAGCTTTTCTACGGCACGCAGATTCCGGCCTGCCTGTGGTTTCTCGCCCGCGACAAGAAAAACAGCGGCTTTCGCGACCGCCGCGGCCAAACGCTCTTCATCGACGCGCGCAAGGTCGGCTTCATGGCCGACCGCACCCACCGGGATTTCACGGCCCAGGACATCGCGCGCATCGCTGGGACTTATCACGCCTGGCGCGGCGAAAAGGGCGCGGGCCAATACGAGGACGTCGCGGGTTTTTGCAAGAGCGCGGCGCAAAAAGACATCGCGGCGCACGATTTCGTGCTCACCCCGGGCCGCTACGTCGGCGCGGAAGAAGTTGCGGACGACGGCGAGCCTTTCGAGCAGAAAATGAAGCGCCTGACCGCGCGGCTCAGCGAACAATTCGCCGAATCGGCCAAGCTTGAGCGGGCCATCAGAAAAAACCTAGAAAAAATCGGCTTTAAGCTTTAGGCCTCAAGCATAAAGCTGCGTTGATTTTAGCTCGTAAAAAAATCTATAATAAACGCTGTATTTAATATAGACCGTCTTTCATCCCATGTTCAACAAAGAGTTTAGCTCCCGCGCCGGCCGCTATCAGAACCAGCAGACCGGATACCGCGCATTTATTCCGGCTTCGCTGCCGCCCGTTCCTCCGCTGGCCATGAGCACCGACCTACAATCGGCGCTTTCCAAGGCCGACCAAGCCCTGGGGCGTTTGGATGGGGCCGTTTTGACCCTGCCTAATCCGGATCATTTCGTGTTCATGTACGTGCGCAAGGAAGCCGTGCTGTCGTCCCAAATCGAGGGCACGCAAAGCTCGCTCCAAGACGTGCTGGCCGCCGAGGCGTCCCTGCGGGATCCGGAAACGCCCAGGGACGTCGATGAAGTGCTCAACTATGTCCACGCGATGAACTACGGGCTTGCGCGCCTCAAGACCCTTCCGGTGTCCGTGCGCCTCATCCGCGAAATCCACGCGAAACTGCTGCACGGCGTCCGGGGAAGCAGGCTTACGCCCGGCGAGCTGCGCACGAGCCAGAATTGGATAGGCCCAAGCGGCTGCGCCTTGAACGAGGCCTCTTTCGTGCCGCCGCCGCCGCGCCTGATTGCCGAAAAGCTCTCGGACCTGGAGCGCTTTCTGCATAAGGAGGCGGATTTGCCGCTCCTGCTCAAAGTCGGGCTCGCTCACGCGCAATTCGAGACCATCCATCCGTTCCTGGACGGCAACGGCCGCGTCGGGAGGCTCTTGATCGCGTTTCTCCTGACGGAGGGCGAAGCCCTGTCAAAACCCGTTTTGTATCTCTCGCATTATTTCAAGCGCCGCCGCGCCGAATATTACGAACGCCTGCAAGCCGTGCGCGATCGCGGCGATTGGGAAGGCTGGCTGGGCTTCTTCTTGGCCGGCGTCGCGGAAGTCGGCCGGGAAGCTTCGGATACGGCGCGCCGCATCCTGCTTATGCGCGAAAATTTGCGCTCGGAAATCACCGAACGCATGGGCCGCGCCGCGGCCAACGGCCACCGGGTGATGGACCGGCTCTTCGACCGCCCGATCATCAAGGTGTCCACCGTGCGCGACTGGCTCCGCATCACGCCCGCCGGAGCCAACAACATCGTCCGCCGCCTCGCGGACATCGGCGTCCTGCGGGAAATCACCGGCCATGCGCGCCATCGCCGCTTCCGTTTCGAGCCCTACCTGCGCTTGTTCGAGGATGGACGGGGTGGCCATGGACGGTAGCCTTCCAACCGACGCGGAATTATACCTCTGGATAGGCCTTGGCAAAACGCCGGCGGCCCATTCGGGATTTCAGTCGGGGCAAATCGAATGCTGCCGCGCCTATTGGAACGAGTTAAAGGAATTTTCAGAGAAGCGCGGACTTTTAGAGAAAAATTTTATCGGCAAGACCGAAGCCACTTTCCACGCCAGCTTTTGGGAGCTGTATCTGCCCAAAGCCTTTGACGCGGCCGGCATTCCCTTATCCAGAGGAAGAAAGGGCCAACCGGACTTTTACTTTGAAAAAGACGGCCGCAAGGGCAAACTCCAAGAGGAGAAGGCGCGTTATGTCATCGCCCTGAACGGCCGGCGGGCGCTCAACGGCCACCCGCACGATTCCATCCAAGACCCTCATGCCGAGGATGCTTCCAATATCTTTAAGTCGATGCCGATATGGCGGTTGGACCTCCGAACCGGAAGCGTATCCCGTTCTACGCCGCAGGAGCATAGCCGTGCCAAGTGAGTGGCGCCCATCAACTTGGGGCGACGAGATTTCATTAGAGTATGGAAAGGCTTTGCGCGGCTATAGCGAGGACCGAGGACAATACCGCGTATTCGGTTCTAACGGTCCAATCGGCTGGACTTCGCAACCTCTCGCGCAGGGGCCAGGTGTGATCCTCGGACGTAAGGGGGCTTACCGCGGAGTCCATTACTCGCCGGAACCGTTCTTCGTGATAGATACCGCTTACTTCGTCGTTCCGAGGAATAAGTTCGACATGAGATGGATCTATTACGCCATCAAGCATTACAAACTCGGCGAGATTGATGATGGATCTCCGATTCCATCTACAACGCGAGTTGCCGTTTACATGAGCGATCTGGAGGTGCCGCCGCTTGCCGAGCAGCGCGCCATCGCGGAGATTCTCGGCTCGCTCGACGACAAAATCGAGGCCAACCGGCGCATGAACGAGACACTCGAAGCCATGGCCCGGGCGATATTCAAATCGTGGTTCGTGGACTTCGACCCCGTCCGCGCCAAAGCCGCGGGCCGCGATACGGGCTTGCCCAGAGAAATTGCCGATCTATTCCCCGATCGCTTCCAAGATTCCGAGTCAGGAAAAATCCCGAAGGGCTGGAAGATCGGCACATTCGGCAATGTGGCAGAACATCAGCGACGAAGCATTCAGCCCGATCGAATTGAGCCGGAGACGCCGTATATTGCGCTCGAACACATGCCGCGACATTGCATTGCCATCTCTAATTGGGATGGCGCTGAAAATTTGGAGAGCAATAAGTTTGAGTTCAAAAAAGGCGAGATTTTGTTTGGGAAGCTCAGGCCGTATTTCCACAAGGTCGGCATCGCGCCGGTCGATGGCGTATGTTCAACGGATATTGTAGTCATAGCTCCGAAGAGGGAAGACTGGTTCGGCTTCGTTCTTGGCCATGCGATGAGCGATGCGTTTGTAAAACACCTTAATGCCGGCTCCACGGGAACCAAAATGCCTCGGACAAGCTGGAGCGCGATGGCGCGTTATACAATCACGATCCCAACGGAGTCTGTCGCAGCGGCATTTGCGGATCGCTTACGCCCCGTGATTGAACGGATGATTTTTGGAATCCATCACTCCCGCACCCTCGCCGCCATCCGCGATGCGTTGCTGCCCAGGTTGATTTCCGGAGAACTAAAATGCGCCGAATAATGAACATGAAAACCGCCTATCTCGCGATGCTGGGGCTACTGCTCATCCTGTTTATTCTCGCAGACCTCGCGGCTTGGCGTTCGTCAAGTTGGATTCCGATCAAAGACCTCGGACTTCCCCTGGCGGCGCTTATTTTAACGGCCGGTCAACTTTATATCGGCGAGAAGCAGCACGACCAGCAAAGGAAAGACCAATATTGGGACAAGCGTTTTAACTACCTGGTGCGTCTGCGCGAATTATACGGGACCATCTGCTACAAATTTTCCAGTCAAGACATAGCTGCGGCAGCTGTTCCAGGCGCCGATTTTGGGAATACCGCATTGGGCAAAATATACTGGAGTCTCGCGGATTTGGAGCTTGAAGGAGATATCCTGTTTGCCGATATTGGGCAGAGCATCGCCAAAATCGGGGAGCAATTTAAAATTGTCCACCAAAAGGAAGCCGACTTGATTTCAATGGGAGTGCCCAGCAACGGAGAACAACGCAAAGAGAGAACGGCCATAAAACGGGAACAGCAAGCGGCCAAGACGGAGATAGAATCCATTTTTAATGCGTGCAAAAAAATTATTTCATCCTATCTCCGGCAGGATTAGAATGGGCAAAAATGAACAGGCCGATCGAATGTATATGAGAGACATGACGGAGTGCCCGCTTTGTACCGCGCGATTAGAATCCGCGGTGGAAACAATCCTTGCAACTTCGCCCGACATGGCTGTCGCTTACATAAAGTGTCCCGCTTGCGGCGAATACGGAATTCAAGTTATGGGCGGAGATGGGAAATTGTGGCGACTAACCGAAACGCAGCGGGCGACCTTGGCTGCCTATGTTTGCGCGCGTTCTCTCGATCATAAAAAAGCAGTTATTTTGTGGGCCGAGCTAAGCGGACAAGTAAATATCCCGAATGAGATTTGGATTCCTTTTGATCGAATCATGAAAGAATTTCCTCTGCCCCCCATCACCGAACGATTCGATCTCGCGCTCTTAAATCTTTCAAGAACGCATAAACCAGGACAAGTTCCCACCCTTGGCGAGCATTATTTGGGACTTCTGTGCTCCGAAGATAAAACAACGCAACTGTTTATTTTAGAAACCCTCATTGAGCGAGGGGATATAAATGGCGTCGCCATGCTTCCCTCGGAATTCAAGATTACTGCCCGGGGCTGGATTCGCGTGGAGGAAATAAATAAAGGCTTGCTCGGAAAAGAGAACCGCCAAGCTTTCGTGGCGATGTGGTTTGATTCGAGCATGGAGGACCTGTTTTCCAAAGGCATCGCGCCGGCGATCAAAGACGCGGGGTTTGAACCCTTTCGCGTTGATAAAAATCCATCGAACAATCAGTATAGGGCTCCCCAAAAATCCGACCACGTGCTAAGGTAGTAAAATGACCTTCAATGGGAAGGAAAAAGAAGATGAACGGCAAGCGAAGGAAGCACGGAGCGGATTTGAAAGCGCGGGTGGCGCTGGC